>ERZ772892.142-NODE-142-length-89759-cov-13.103964_pt1 | contig 89759 bp, 75 predicted proteins | sample MGYA00512126_ERZ772892 | MGnify/ENA primary metagenome ERZ772892 (study PRJEB29015, sample SAMEA2737697) | human gut metagenome | biome: human gut; feature: human-associated habitat; material: faeces | place: China | collected 2012 ... | reverse complement strand
ACCATAAAGGAAGTGAACAGACAGCAAATGAACAGAACATAGGTGAGAACCAGGAAAATACTGCAAAATCTAAAGAAAAGGGGGTTATCAAAAATTCGGCATAACTGCAGCGGATGAACTTTCCTATCTTTCTAAAAAATTTGACAGTGATGCGGTGTGGATACGGTATCAGTGTTAAAAGTCGAGGTGGCAAATCATCAACAATATGTTGAGATGATTTGCCGCCTTTTTGAAGTCTATACGTTTCTCCCTTTTATACCGATACATCAATAGAATTACGAACGAGTCTGTTACCATTTTGGACAAGTGTAGCTTCTACGGATTCTCTTGTGACATTATCAAGAATGCCTGTATCAAATGCTTGTCGGGCTTCCAATTTGGATTGGCTGATTTTACGGCTGCGTACATAGCAGCTCTGTACTGTCCTTCATATTGTTCTAAAGTCCATGTACCACTTAAACGATTACAGTAACATCCATACCTGCAACACCATTTGTATTCAGTAAATCTCCGTCCGAATCAAACCGTTAATATTCATTGACATATAAAAGCCTCCCTGCAAATAAATTCAAAATCCGTTTAGAATGTGCGCATAATCATAAAAAATAGGGTTATAATACTTGCGTATAATCAAAAAATAAATTACAATGTGCGTATAATCATAAAAAATAGAACTAACATATATGCGCATAATCTGGAGGAACCATGATATTAAAAAGAAAAATATATAAAAAACTACTGGAATGGAAAAATGAATGTCAGGGGAAAAAAGCTTTACTGATAGAAGGCGCCAGACGTATTGGAAAGTCTACCATCTGCGAAGAATTTGGAAAAAACGAATACGAAAGTTATCTTCTGATTGACTTTGCTAAAAAAGATAAGGAAGTCGAAAGGTATTTTGAGCGATATCTGAATGATCTGGATACATTTTTTATGCTGTTACAGACACATTTTGGAACAAAACTGACAGAGAGAAACTCTCTTATTATTTTTGATGAGGTACAGATGTTTCCACAGGCAAGAGCTGCGATAAAATATTTGGTTGCAGATGGAAGATATGATTATATCGAAACTGGCTCATTGATATCTATCAGAGAAAATGTAAAGAATATTGTCATACCGTCAGAAGAAAGAAATATCAATATGTATCCATTGGATTTCGAAGAATTCGCAATAGCATTAGAAGAAGATTTGCTGGTTGAATATATAAAAAAATGCTTTGAAAAAAGAGAACCTTTGGAAAGAAGTATGCATAATCAGGCAATGCTTTTGTTTCATCAGTATATGCTTGTTGGTGGGATGCCTATGCCTGTAGTGGCATTTATTGAAAGTAAAAAAGATTTTACAGAAGCGGATAAAGAAAAAAGGGACATTCTTAAATTGTATCGGGAAGATATTATGAAGATAGATATGAGATATAGAAGCAAAGTTCTTGCAATCTATGACCAGATTCCGGGATTTCTTTCACAGCATGAAAAAAGAGTTGTATTCAAAAAGCTACAAGATGGTAGTTATGCAGACCAGTATGAAGAAACTTTTTTCTGGCTGTCGGATTCTATGATATCCAATGAGTGCTTTTTGTGTAATGATCCGAATGTTGGCTTATCATTGAATGAGACAAGAAGCTATGTAAAGTGTTATATGGGTGATACCGGACTTTTGGTAAGCCATGCATTTGATGAGAATGAATTACTTGAAGATGAAGTATATAAACAGATATTGGCAGGCAAATTACAGATTAATGAAGGAATGCTTTATGAAAATGCAATAGCTCAGATGCTGGTGGCGAATGGACATAAGTTATATTTTTATACACACTATAATGAAAATAAGCACCGAAATGATATGGAAATTGATTTTATCATTTCAAATAATAGCAGATTAAAATATAAGATGTTTCCGATTGAAGTAAAGTCTGGAAAGCAATATAAAACAACCTCATTAAATAATTTCAGAGAAAAATACAAGGAGCGCATAGGGGAAAGTTATATTATTCATCCAAGAAATTTAATTGTAAAAGATGGAATTATATGCATTCCCCCATATATGACGATGAATATATAAAAATCTGACATACACACTTGACAATATGCCTCTGAGCGCGGTGTCGGTGAAGGAGTGCGTACATGCGGCGTGCCAAGAGAAGAACTTTTTGTTGTATCAAAGGTTGCTGCTGAGCATAAGACATATGAACAGGCTAAGGCTGGAAACAGAGAAGCATGGAGAGCGCTTGAGGAAGCTTGCAAAGAAGGAAAACTCAAGGTAATTGGTGTATCTAATTTCCAGATTAGTGATATTGAAAGCCTTGTAAATACTGCCGAGATTAAGGAAATGGCTGACAAATACGGCGCAACAGTTCCACAGCTTTGTATCCGTTATACAATCCAGCTTGGCGCTGTTTCACTTCCAAAGACTGGCAACGCAGAGCATACGAAGTCTAATGCACAGGTTGATTTTGAAATCAACACAGAGGATATGGAAGTGCTTAAGAACTTCAAGAAGATAGAAAATTATGGTGAGAGCAGCGGTTTCCCTGTATATGGAGGAAAGCTGTAATTATAAGTTTTGTTAAAAATGAAATGAAGAACGAGCGGATTGTTACGGGCGTAAGTCTGGCAATCCGCTTTTTATATAGGGCCTAGAATAAGAAAAGTTAATTACAAAATCGTACACACATATAAGAATGCTTGACAAAAATGGAGTGATTTAGCTTATAATATATAAAGTTAAATATGGGAGGACAAAAGATGCAAAATCTATTTAAAAAATTCAATTCTAAAATTGTTATAATCGGGATAGTAAGCGCTATTGTTGTTATACTGTGCGTAGTTGGTGTTGTTATAGGTGTAAACAGTAAGAACTCTAAGGAAAGTAATAAGACGAAAAATGATAAAAAAGTGGAACTTGAAACAACTTCTATAAAAGAAACACAGACTAATAAGAATACAGAAGAAAGTATGGATACTGCTTTATCAACGGAAAATGTGACAGAAGAATCTGATACAGAAGAAGCCAGTGAGAATGTGACAGAGGAAGCGGAAGAGAATAATGGTGTCGAGGATAATGATTCTAATGAGCAGGTTACAGAAGCACCTGCCACACCATCTCCTGAGCCATCTCCGGAACAGGCGCCAGGTCCATCACCAGAACCAAGTCCGGAGCCTGCTACACCTCAGGAAGATCATATTGTATATAAAGCGGATGGTTCTATTGACTTAAATGAAAGTTATTGGGTAAAATCAACTGATGCTTCAAGAGCTATAGGAAAATCTAAAGAATTTCAATCATTAATGGGTAAATATTATAATCAATATGGTGGAAATAATATTCATTTTTCTATTCAAAGAATATCTAGTTCTACATCTGGAACATATTGTGTCTATGACTATAGTTATTTTTGTACTTTATTTAATGATAAAAATCAAATAGTTCATTTTACTTTTAATGGTTCTGAATTTGTCGAAAAATAAGGCATTTAACAATTATAGAATTATGTATAGAAGAAAGGTAAAGGATAAGGTATGAGCGAGGAATATAGATTATTGGGAAAATTTTGATTAATACATTTTAATATATTATATTAAACCAAAGCCGGGCTGTTATCTTTGCAGTCCGGCTTATTTTGTATAAGTCAATTAATTGATATAATGCAAATTGCTTCGTTAATATGCCTGTATATACTTAAAATATAAAAACAAAAGGAACGAGGCGGTCGGAGTGAGCATTTACAAATATGACTAAGAAGGTCACATGGAAGTATTGAAGGAAGAGCATTACCAGAGGCGGTGGAAGATGGAATACAGCAAGGAATAAATGAAGGTATATAAAGAGGGTGAGCATAAGGAAAGAGTACGTGCTATAACATCTATGCTGGAACTAGGAATTGATAAGGAGAAGTAAAATCAAATAAAGTGTTCAGTAGAAATAATTAATCACAACTTTATAAGTCACTAACAAAACCAATAGCAGCTTTGAAAAATCTTGATAACGTGATATTATAATGGAATGCTTAGGGGCAGATTCAAAAAGTGAAATAAGGAGAATTTATGTACCACAAGAAATTAGAATCAGATATCAGATGTCCATTGGAATACGGTCTGGAAGTCTTTGGAGGCAAATGGAAATCAAGAGTTATATGTGTTCTGGCGGATAAGAAGACATTAAGATATAGTGAGTTAAGGACAGAACTGGTGAATATTACAGATGCAGTTCTTTCAACAACATTAAAAGCACTGATTGCGGATGATATTGTATCAAGGAAATCATATGATGAGATTCCGCCAAGAGTTGAATATTCACTTACGGAAAAGGGCTTGTCTGTAATGCCGATATTGCAAAGTATATGCGACTGGTCATGCGCATTTTACAAGAAAGAAACTGACAAAGAATCGAGCCAGTGCATGAAGTGCGACCATAAGTAATGGATGAAGGGAAGGTTATTGTGTGAAAAAAATAACCTTCCTTTTCAAATTAATATATATTGTGTAAAATGTTACATGGAACTGCCTAGTGGTATACTGGCAAGCAGCAATACGACATACGCAATATGCAGAAATGGAGCGGGAATTGAGCAGATTAACGATTATTACTAAGGATAAGGCTCAGGTTACAATGGAGTCTTTATATCAGGATTTAGAGAGAAGAATAGTAGCAAGTCCACCGGGATTGTGTACTATTGACCTTACGAGGTCATTTATAAAAATGTGTCTTGCACAGTCATGTGGCAAATGTGTCCCATGCCGTGTGGGACTTAGACAGCTTGCGAGACTTTTTGATGATGTGCTTGATGGTAACGCAACAGAGGAAACTCTTGATGTTATCAGGCTTACAGCAGAGGGAATCTATTATTCCGCTGACTGTGCAATTGGATATGAGGCAGCAAAGCTTGTACTAAAATGTATTGATGGCTGCGAGGATGATTTCAGGTCACATATTGAGAGGGGATTTTGTTCATGTAACAGTAACCAGCCGGTTGCATGTGTGAAGTCATGTCCGGCAGGAGTAGATATACCGGGATACATAGCACTTGTGCATGAAGGCAGATATGCAGACGCGGTTCGTCTTATAAGAAGAGACAATCCAATGCCTACAACATGCGCATACATTTGTGAGCATCCATGTGAAAACAGATGTAAGAGAACACTTATTGACGCGCCAGTCAACATCAGGGGACTTAAGAAAATGGCAGTTGATAATGCCGGTGATGTTCCGGTTCCGGCATGTAATGAGCCAACAGGTAAGAAGGTTGCAATAATCGGTGGTGGTCCGGGAGGACTCAGTGCCGCATATTATCTGGCTCTTATGGGACATAAGGTTACTATATTTGAGCAGAGAAAGCAGCTTGGTGGAATGTTAAGATATGGAATTCCTAACTACAGACTTCCAAGAAAAAAGCTGGATGCGGAGATTAACGCTATATTGTCTACAGGAATAGAAGTTAAGAAAAATATAAGCGTAGGAACAGACATTACGCTTGAGGATATTAATAAAGAATATAATGCAGTATACATTTCTATCGGAGCACATGCAGACAAGAAGATTGGAATTGATGGTGAGGATGCTACAACAGGCGTAACATCAGCAGTAGAAATGCTTCGTGCAATTGGTGATGATGAAATGCCTGACTATACCGGCAAGCGAGTGGTTGTTATTGGTGGTGGAAATGTAGCAATGGATGTTGCCCGTTCTTCTGTAAGATTAGGTGCTGAGAAAGTAAGCATTGTATATAGAAGAAGAAAAGCCGACATGACAGCACTTCCAGAAGAGGTTGAAGGCGCAGAGGCAGAGGGCTGTGATGTTCTTGAGCTTATGTCACCGGTCAGAATAGAGAAAGATGAAAATGACGCAGCAGTTGGTTTATGGGTTCAGCCACAGATGATAAGCAGGATAAAAGGCGGCAGACCATCACCTAAGACTGCAGCTAAGGACGAGGTTCTTATTCCTTGCGACCTTATTGTAGTTGCCATCGGACAGGGTATCGAAACAAGATATTTTGAGGAGCATGGCGTTACAGTCAAGAGAGGAACAATTGAGGCACTTGATACAAGTGAGATTAAAGAACGTAAAGGAATATTTGCAGGGGGAGACTGCGTAACAGGGCCTGCAACAGTAATCAGGGCTATAGCAGCCGGAAAGGTTGCGGCAGCCAACATTGATGAATATCTTGGCTACCATCACGAGATAACTTCAGATGTAGAGATACCTTATGCCGGATATGAGGACAAGGTACCTTGCGGACGAGTTGAGGTTGCACTGCGTGATGCCGCAGACAGAAAGAAAGATTTTGAACCTATTGAATATGGATTTTCATGCGAGGAAGCATGTCAGGAATCTGGACGCTGCTTAAGATGTGATCATTTTGGATTTGGTTCATTCAGAGGAGGCAGAGAGAAACAATGGTAAATTTAACAATTAACGGTAAAGCTGTATCAGTAAAAGAAGGAACTACCATTCTTGAAGCTGCCAAAACAATAGGAGAGACAATACCTACACTCTGCTATCTCAAAGAAATCAACGAAATCGGTGCATGTCGTGTATGTGTTGTTGAAGTAGAGGGTACTGACAGATGTGTTACAGCATGTAATAACTTCGTAGAAGAAGGCATGGTTGTCTACACTAATTCAAGAAAAGTGCGTACAACAAGAAAGACTAATGTCAAGCTCATACTTTCACAGCATGATTACAAATGTGGTACATGTATAAGAAGTGGTAACTGTGCGTTACAGTCAATTGCTAATGAACTTAATATATCAGAGATGCCATATGATTCAATCTTAGAAAAAGATAATTGGGATAAAACATTTCCACTTATCAGAGATGCCCAGAAATGTATCAAATGTATGCGTTGTGTGCAAGTGTGTGATAATATTCAGGGAATGCACATATGGGATGTTGTAAATACAGGTTCGCGTACAACTGTAAATGTTCGTGCAAACAAGAACATTGCGGAGACTTCATGTACACTTTGTGGTCAGTGTGTAAGCAACTGCCCTGTAGGTGCACTTACAGAAAGAGATGATGTAGGAATCGTGCTTGATGCAATTGAAAATGAGGATATTATTACAGTAGTACAGATTGCACCTGCAGTAAGAACAGCATGGGGCGAAGATTTTGGTATGTCTAAGGAATATGCGACAGCACAAAGACTTGTTGCAGGACTTAGAAGAATAGGATTTGATTATATATTTGACACAACATTTGCAGCAGACATGACAATTATGGAGGAGGGAAGCGAGTTTCTTGAAAGGCTTCCAGAAATCAAGGAGTCAGGACTTCCAATGTTCACATCATGCTGTCCAGGATGGGTGAAATTCGTAAAGAGCGAGTTCCCTGAGATGGCAGGCAGACTTTCAACAGCAAAGTCACCACAGCAGATGTTTGGTGCAATAACAAAGTCGTATTATGCAGAAAAGCTTGGGGTTGACCCGGAGAAGATATTCTGCGTGTCAATCATGCCTTGTCTTGCAAAGAAGGACGAGTGTACATGGGACGGCGGCAAGGATGTTGACGCGGTTCTTACAACAAGAGAAGTTGCAAGAATGTTCAAAGCATTTTTCATAAAGCCGGAAGAACTTGATGAGGACGAGTTCGACAATCCTTTAGGTGAAGGAACAGGCGCAGGCGTTATATTTGGCGCAACAGGCGGTGTTATGGAGGCGGCGCTCAGAAGTGCTTACTACCTTGTGACAGGAAATAATCCTGATGCGGATGCGTTCCAGTCAGTGAGAGGTCTTGAGGGCTGGAAGGAAGCAACATTTGACCTTAACGGAACAAGTATAAATGTAGCTGTTGCCAGCGGACTTGGCAACACAAGACGTTTGGTGAATGCTATTAAGAAGGGCGAGGTTCACTACGATTTCGTTGAAATAATGTCCTGTCCGGGCGGCTGTATCAACGGCGGCGGGCAGCCTTACAAGGAGGATGCTGTGATGGTTGAGGAGCGCCGTCATGTGCTGTACGGGCTTGATAAGCGCGATAATCTTAGATTCTCACATGAGAATCCATCGGTTAAGCAGTGCTATGAGGAGTATTTTGAGAAACCGTTGTCACATAGGGCGCATGAAATATTACATGTGTAGGGTGTAGACAGCCTGCTCTGCGGGTGGGGAGTGCGGGGCATCTGCTTTCAGTATTCCTCGCTTAGTAGAAGTATATGCCGCCAGCTGCAGAGCTTTTTACAATGTGCGAAAGCAAACGCGCTTCGCTTGAACGAGCTTTCGCACACTGAACTTTTGCATCTGGCGGCATTAACTTCTACACAGCTCGTCATTATTCAAGCATCTGCCTCGCACTCCCACCAGCAGAGGGTGTCTGGCTAATCTGTAAAGCTCAGGCGGGTGTATGTGGCGACTGCCCTTCAAGGGGTGGTGTGCGGACGCACCTGGGCGTTGCACTGCAGGTGCTGTTATTGGTGTATGTTGTGGGGCTTTGTTCATTTGGGATAGCGTCAAATAGCACATGAAATCAGCGCATAAGTAGGGAAAAGCCTACTAATGTTGCTAAATGTGATGAATTAGTAGGTTTATTTAGAAGAAATTATGATGAAAATAGTGGAGAAAAAAGAAAATTGCCTACTAAATTTATGATTTATGCGAGAATAGTAGGTTTTTTGACTGACAAGAGATGTCTAATATTGTAAACATATGAAGAAAAGACCTACTAATGTTGCTAAATATGATGAATTAGTAGGCATTTAAGGGGGAAAGAAGCATAATAAACCAACTAACAATGTAAAAAAGACCTATCAGATTGTGAAAATTGATCAAAAAGTAGGTTTAGGAGGCTTTTTATGAAGTTAAATGAATTGTCACCTGGTGAGGTGTTTTCTTATTTTGAAAAAATATGCTCGATTCCGCATGGTTCAGGGAATACCGGGATGATTGCGGATTATTGTCTGGAGTTTGCTAAGGCACATGGGCTTAAGGCTAGGAAGGACGCCGCTGATAATGTTGTTATATTTAAGGCTGGTTCTTCTGGATATGAGGACTGTGAGCCTGTGATTTTGCAGGGACATCTTGATATGGTGTGTGAGAAAGAGCCGGACTGCGATATTGACATGAGTGTGCAGAGCATTAAGGCCTGCACCGATGGTAAGATGGTATGGGCTGACGGCACTACTCTTGGCGCTGATGATGGAATTGCTGTTGCATTTATACTGGCAGTGCTTGCTTCGGATACAATTGCACACCCTCCGATACAGGCAGTGCTTACAAGTGATGAGGAGATTGGAATGCTTGGCGCAAGAGACCTCGACACTTCTGACCTTACAGCAAAGAGGCTTATCAATATTGATTCTGAAAGTGAAGGAATATTGTATGTAAGCTGTGCTGGTGGTGTGAGGGCTGAGTGTGACATTCCGGTTGTGTATGAGGACGCAGTGGGCTGGGTGTCAGGTGGAGAGCAGGATGACAATGCATCAGATGCTGCAGGAAATGGCCAGGTCTGCTTTGAGGTTAAGATAAGCGGGCTTGCCGGTGGTCATTCTGGCGTTGAGATTCACAAACAGCACACTAATGCGATAAGATTGCTTGCTTCACTTCTTTCACATGCCAGTTGCACGGCAGATTTCAGACTTGTGTCGCTTTCAGGCGGCGGCAAGGAAAATGCAATTCCAAAAGAAGCAAAGGCAGTTGTAAGTGTCAGAAGCTGCGATGCCACAACATTTGAACAAAGCATCAAAGAGAGTGCAGATGTGTGGATGCAGGAAATCAGTGCTACAGAGCCACATGCTAAGATTGAGGTTGGCAAGGCAGACGCTGCAGCAGACAAAGTCCTCGATTTCCATAGCACTGAAAATGTAATATATGCCCTCGGGTTAAGTCCTGATGGTGTGTACAGAATGAGTCAGGAAATCAACGGCATGGTGCAGACTTCACTTAATCTGGGCACAGCGTATCTTGAAGATGACAAGCTCGTGTACAAATATCTTATAAGAAGCAATACAGCGGCTGGAAAGAAATTATTGCTTGAGAGAGTTAATACATTTGTAAAACATTTGTCAGGAAATGTAGTCACAATGTCGGACTATCCTGCATGGGAATACAAGAGTGATTCGCAGTTAAGAAAGATATGCGTTGATAGCTTTACAAATGTGTACGGCCATGAACCGGAAGTGACCTCAATCCACGCCGGACTCGAATGTGGCATACTCGCTGGCAAAATGCCGGGAGTAGATATGATATCATTTGGACCGACACTTGAAAGTGTGCATACGCCTGATGAGTGTATGGACGTGGCTTCAGTACAGAGGACATGGGAATATCTGCTGGAGATACTTAAAAGTATATAACTAAATTTGCGGGAGTAAGTGTGTGACGACAGATTGCATCACATTTACTTCCGCAAATTTAGTTATATACTACAGAAAAATGGGCAGAATATGTTATAGATTAACCATAAGGAGAATTTATACATGATAAAAGATGGATTTTTATACCTTGCGGCACTTATATTTGCAGCCGCAGTATTAGTAAATCTGCCTAAGATTTTTAAAGGGAAAAAGGCACAGGTGTTCTTTAATTTTGCACCGCCGATTGTTCTTATATACCTGGGGCTTATGCTTCTTTGCACAATGAAAGTGTGGGACCTTAGTGCAACAAGCGCTGTGTACAAATCAGTCAAGAACCCGATATTATATGCGATGCTTTTCATAATGCTGCTTCGATGTGATTTGAAGAAAATCATCAAGCTTGGACCTAAAATGCTTATCGGTTTCTTCGCAGCAACTTTGTCAATAGGACTTGGATTCTTTGTTTCATATGCAATATTCCACCAGCTCTTAGGCGCAGGTTCATGGAAAGCACTCGGTGCACTGTGCGGAAGCTGGATGGGCGGCGGCGGAAACATGCTCGCAATCCAGGCGGCACTTGACGTTGACGAAGCAACAATGGCTTACGCTCTTGTTATGGATTCAATCTGCGCGACCCTTTATGTAATGTTCCTTCTGTGGGCAATCGGAAATCACGAGAAGTTCAACAAATGGACAAAGGCAGACACAAGCATAATCGACGGCGTTGGCGCTGCACTCGAAGAGGAAGCAAAAGCCAACACAAAGCCTCTCGTATGGCAGAACATCATTCTTCTGCTAGGTTCAGGACTCTTAGTATCGGCAGTTTCAATGGAATTTGGCAGCATGATTAATGCACATTTATCATTCTTTGACAGCACAACATGGACAGTCCTTATCGTATCAGTGCTTGGTATCGTATTCGCCCTGACACCATTTGGCAAGATTAAGGGAACTGAGGAGATTTCAAATGTAATGCTTTATATAGTCATTGCCTTAATAGCCTCAAGAGCAGACCTTGGAGCAGTCGGCAATGCCCCAATATGGCTTCTCGCAGGATTCGTAATCCTCCTTATTCATGTGGCAATAATGATTGCACTTGCGAAGATATTGAAACTCGACATCTTCACATGCTGCGTTGCTTCCCTCGCCAACATCGGTGGAACAGCAACAGCACCGGTCCTCGCCGGCGCATACTCAAATGCCCTCGTACCAGTTGGTATCATGATGGCGCTGCTCGGCTATGTCATCGGAACCGGCGGCGGCCTTGTCGTGGCTAATCTGATGAGTATATTAGGGTAGATTTTAATGGAATAATTGATGGAATGGATAGCACTTCGGCAGTGGATGGATACTGCTGGGGTGCTATTTTTTAATTTAAATATACAATTTTCTCAGCTTACTATTTACCCCAGAGGGCACGATAGGTGTACTCTCTGTCTCTAAAATCAAGAAAATAAATGTGAGAACTCATAATTAATTATGAAAAAGAACTTGATATATGCAGACTTGTGTGATATGATAGAAAATAGAAACGAATATATGTTCTGATTTCGGAGGATGAAATGAAGATAAGTTATAAGAAATTATGGAAGCTGCTGATTGACAGAGATATGAAGAAAAAAGATTTAGCGGAGCAATCAGGTGTAAGTAATGCATCAATCGCAAAATTAGGCAGGAACGAGAATGTAAATACAGACATATTGCTTAAAATATGCGTGGCATTAAAATGTGATATCTCTGACATCTTGGAGATTGTGCCTGATGAAGCGGAGCGATAATTATGGACAGGCTTACAAAAGAGCAGCGACATAGGAATATGAAAAATATCAAATCGAAAGATACTTCGATAGAGTTGAAACTTCGTAAGGAATTATGGAAACGAGGATATCGTTACAGAAAGAATTATGAAGACTGCCGGGAAAACCGGATATAGTGCTTACAAAGTATAAAATTGTTATTTTCTGTGACAGCGAGTTTTTTCACGGAAAAGACTGGGAAGTACTAAAACCGCAGTTGGAACGTGGGAAAAATGCTGAATTTTGGATAAATAAGATATCTAATAATCAGCATAGGGATGATGAAGTTAATAAGCAACTACAGTTTCTCGGCTGGACCGTTATAAGATTCTGGGGTAAGGACATTATGAAAAACACAGATGAATGTATACGGGTAATAGAAGAAGCAATTTTTGATGAAAAATGTAATGATTATGATATGGAATAGAGGAGATTTGACATGTATAAGTCTATAGATTTGTTTGCCGGTATTGGTGGAATTAGAAAAGGTTTTGATAAGGCATTTGAGAAAAAAATCAAGACAGTGTTTGTAAGTGAATGGGATGAATATGCACAACAGACATACAGGCTGAATTATAATGATAAGTTTGATATAGCAGGTGACATAACAAAGATAGACGAGAAGGAAATTCCAGAATTTGATATTTGTCTTGCAGGATTTCCGTGTCAGGCTTTTTCACTTGCCGGAAAGCGAATGGGATTTGATGATGACTATAAAGGTTTGTGTAGAGGAACATTGTTTCAAGATGTTGTAAGAATATGCGAGTATCATCAGCCTAAAGTTATTTTCTGTGAAAATGTAAAAGGGCTGACTATTCATGACAAAGGACGGACTTTTAAGGTTATCAAAAAAGCATTCGAGCAAATAGGATACACAGTTTATGATAAGGTGTTAAACAGCAAAGATTTTGGGGTTCCTCAGAATCGGGAGAGAATTTACATTGTGGCATTTAGGAATGACATTGACAGCAGTAGTTTTAAGTTCCCGGAACCGACTAATTCGAATACCTGCATCAGGGATATTCTGGAAGAAAATGAGGTTAGCGTTAAATATTATTTGTCAACGGTGTATATTGAAACTTTGAAGAGACATAAGGCTCGTCATGAATCCAAGGGAAACGGATTTGGATATGAAATCAGAGACCTGGATGGAAAAGCAGGTGCAATCGTTTGTGGTGGAATGGGGCGTGAAAGAAACCTTATTGTAGATAAGAGACTTACAAATTTTACGCCGATTACGCATATTAAAGGTGAAGTTAACAGAGAAGGTATTAGGAAAATGACTCCGAGAGAATGGGCAAGACTGCAGGGGTTACCAGATGATTTTAAACTGGAACTGGCAGATACTCATTTATACAAGCAGTTAGGTAACAGCGTAACAGTTAATGTTATTGAGGCAATAGCAAAAGAGATAAGGAAAGTTTTAGATAACAGCAAATGATTAGGTTAGGAGTGTTCATATGGCTTGGCGTTTAAATAAAGGTGATTGGAGCGAAGCTTATGTTTTTTTAAAACTGCTGGCAGAAGGAAGAATTTATTCAGGAGATGAAGATTTGAATAAAGTTCTGTCTGTATATATGGATGTTTTAAAAATTATAAGAAAGAATTTAGGTGTAAAAAATGAGTATGCAATTAATACTGATTATATTGTTGCATTTGAAGGTCGTGAGGACAGTGTTCTAATACCAATATCAGAGGTTTCAGGTTATGCTGAGAGATTGTTTGAATATATTCGTATGGCAAAAGGCAGTAAGGCATTTGAATTTCCTGATATCGAGGATTATTTGATAAAAACAATGGGAATACATAATATTAAGGAATCTTGTGTTGACGATGAATATGATAAGAAAACAGATATACTTTTGGAAGTTTTAAATAGTAATGATTCGAGTCGTGAAGTTATTGGCTTTTCGGTGAAATCACATTTAGGTAATCCGCCCACATTATTTAATTATTCACAAGCGTCAAAGATGGTGTATAGAGTTGAGGGGTGCGACGAAGAAACAATGCATTATATAAATTCTATGAAAAATTCTGTAGGGGGATGTGATTTAGACGCAAGAATAGACTACATTAAGTTGTCTGAAAAATTAGATTTAAAGTTTATGGGCAGTAAAATTATAGATAATAGAAGATATGGAGAAGCAAAAGAAACGGGACCATTTTTTACATGGAATTTAGAACACTATGATGTAAATATGCTGTCCGTGTTTGATGCGATGTTGTTATCAGATTATGGGTACTATGAAAAGCCTGTTACCCGCAAATTATCAGATGTAGCCGAAGCGGTGGCATTAATTAATCCACTTAATGTACATAGCCCGAATACGGTATATAAAGCAAAGTTTAAGGATTTTTTGTTCTGTGCCTTTGCAGGATTGACTGCATCTAAACGCTGGGATGGAACACGGAGAATAAATGGTGGATATATTGATGTAAAAAGTAATGGAGAAATTTTATATTGTAGAGCTGTATCCGACGAAAAATTTACAGAGTATTTATTTAAGAACATGAAATTGGAAAGACCAGAACATGGTTCATATTGTAAGTACACTATAGCTCAGGCAGAGGAGTATTTAAATGGACTTGAAATTCCTGAAAATATTTTTAAAAAGCGTAATAGTGACAAGCGTGGAGATTATGGATATGTATATTATGATGAAAGTCATTATGAACAACCATGTTATTGTATAGATATAAACTTTACATTTAGATTTCGCAGTTAAATAGTTATATATAATATGAAAGGAGTATTGAGTATATGAGCAATAATGGAAATAGAATGTCAGGTAATAAGGGCGAATGGTCTGAATTATATGCTTTTATGAAATTACTCAGCCAAGGTCGTGTTTATGCAGCCAATGAAAAGGTAGAAAAAATCGATGAAGTATATTACCCTATACTTAAGATAATGAGAGAAGAAACCAGGGGAGAAGTTATTGATTATGTTATTGATAATGATATGGTTCATCTGGAGATTCAGTCTAATCGGATATTAAGTGTTTCAAGAACAGAGCTGGAAGAAAATGCAAATTTATTGTTGAAGGAAATAGCTTCACATAGCGGAAGCTTTGAAGTAGAGGAAGTAGCAAAGTTTGCAAACGGAATAAAGGTTACAAAAATCAAGGCTCCTGCCGCTGATACAACAGATATTTCAATGCAGATTGAGGATATCCATACTAATTTCATTCGTAATGTGGGTTTTTCTATTAAATCAGAAGTAGGAAATGCTCCTACATTGTTAAATGCAGGATTGACTACCAACTTTATATACAAGGTTACAGGCATAACATCTGAACAGGCAGAAGAGATTAATGCCATTGATACAAGGACTAAGATTAAGGACAGAATGGCGAAGATTGCAGAGTATGGTGGCAGTGAAAAATACTATGGAATGAATCATGATGGATTTAAGAGAAATCTTATTATGGTTGACAGCAGTATGCCTGAAATTATTGGAAATATGCTGTTGTATTTCTATTCTGAGGATGTAAAGGATTGCGATAAGTTGGTAGAAATGCTTGGCGAAAGAGATCCTCTCGGATATGGCGATGCAATGATGTATACATATAAATTCAAGAAGTTTCTCTGCTCTTGTGCATTGGGGATGAAACCAGCAAAGCCGTGGGATGGCTTGGATGAGGCAAATGGAGGATATATCATTGTAAAAGCGGATGGAGAAATACTGGCATATCATATCTATAACAGGAATTTCTTTGAACAATATCTGTTGGATAACACGATTCTGGAGAGAGCTTCTACAAGCAGACATGAGTATATGAGTCTGTATGAGGAAAATGGAGAGATGTTTATTAAGTTGAATCTGCAGGTTAGGTTTAGGTAGTGATTAACATTGAACAAGTGTTTTGTATGTGCTTGTATGCAGAACAGACTTTTGAACTTGTGCTACTCAAACTCTAAGATGTAGATAATACCAGGAGATCAAAAGGATAAGAAAGTATTATATGTCTTATTAAATAAGGCGAATGTAGATAGTAAAAAATCATCAAATAAAGAGGAAAAGTTGGTTGTACATGAAGGATTAATGAAAAGCCGTGCTTTTAATAGCCTTGATATTCTGGTAAAGTTTCGTTTGGCTTTGACAACAATTGTCAATTTAATAAGAGTATATTAATTGAAAGAATGATTAGTTAAATGGAGATATAGGTGTGTCAGATTTTAATGTCTTGAAGGAATACTACATAAGATACCTAAAACAGGTAAGAGGTAATTCAGATAGCTCGGTAAATCATTATATTGGAGCTTTACAAACAATATCGAAGTACCTTGTTGAAAGAGGAAAAATTGTAAATACAATATATGAAATTGACAATGTTGGAGAATTGGAAATAATAAGGGAGTACTTATATCAACAACCTGATTTTGTGGAAAAAAATGAACGTGGGCGAAGAATGTATAGTGCAGGATTGAATAATTATATTCGATTTGCAGAGGGAATAGAATTTGCAGAGGCAGGAGAAAGAGCGACGGTTCTTGATTTTGCAGTTCCTGTTGAAAAAAGCGTTTGCGTTGAAACTATGGAATGGCGAAGAAACAGAATAATAAAAGAACAGGCACTTGAATTTGCTCAATATAAGTGCGAAGTGGACTCTGGACATATTACTTTTATTGCGGCAGCGACAATGAAGCCATATATGGAAGGGCATCATGCCGTGCCAATGAAAGAGCAAAACAATTTTGATGTTAGTCTGGATGTATATGCAAATATTGTTTGTTTGTGCCCTATTTGTCATCGGTTACTTCATTATGGGAAAGTGTCACAAAAGAGGGAAGTATTAGAACAAATCTATATTGCACGAGATGATAGATTACAGAATAGTGGAATTTATCTTACCAAGGATCAGTTCTTGAATATTGCAGAGTAGAAATGGGGTAAGTTATTTACTTTGTATGAACTTTTGAAAAGATGGGAAAAAGCAAATGAAAAGGAGCCGTTCATGCCAGATTATAGTAAAAACCGTGTACTTGCATTATATAAGATTTTGATAAATTACACAGATGAGCAGCATCAGATTTCTATGCAGGATATACTGGGATATATGGAAGCTGAGGGGCATTTCTGCAGCGAAGACAGCATTCTGCGATATATAAAACAATTAAGGAATGAATTAGGTGTAGATGTAATCTCAAGTCGCGGAAGAAATGCCCAATATTTTATTGGAGACAGGCTCTTGGAAAAGGAAGAAATGAGGCTTATTATCGATTCTGTTAATGCGTCTAATTTCATTGAAAAGAGCATTGCGACCAAAATGATTGATAAGCTTAAGAGTACTATGAGCATATATGATTCTGAAGAATTGGACAGAAATGTGTTGGGGATTAATATAGCTAAGGCTGAGAACAGAAAAATCCTTTATAATGTGAACTTGATACAGGAAGCATTGAACAAGGGAGTTCAAATTAGTTTTGATTATATGGGATGGAATAGAAATAAAAAGTTAGTAAAAAAGTCGGACAGAAGATATAATATGAATCCTTGGGCTTTGATATGGGCTAATGACAGATATTATTTGTATGGGTATGATGTGAAAGAAACGCAGGGGGTATTATATGAAAGACATTACCGGGTAGATAAGTTGGATAATATTATATTATCTGAGGTTTCAAGAGAAGGGAAAAGTCAGTTTCGGAGTTTTAACGCCAATACATATGTATCAAGAAGAATGGGAATGTTTTCAGGAAGAGAGCAGGCAATAACGGTAAGAATACCAGAAAATTTAGTGGGAGCATTTATTGATCAGTTTGGAAAAAGAATCACAATTACTGAAGAAACTGATGGCATGTTGTTAGTGACATTTAATGCTGTAGCTTCTGTTATTTTGCTTGGATGGATAATAGGCTTGAAATGTGCAGAAGTTGTGGCACCAGAAAATGTAAGAGAAGATATAAAGGCATTAATACAATGTAATCTGAATTATTACAATGAAAAGAATTGACGCATATTTGCGGCAATTCTTTTTGCGTTTAATGGTAAAATTATAAATAATTTTACTAATAACGATAGTATGACATGCGTAATAAAACAGGAGGTATAGTATTGAAAGATTATTTGTTGGATGTTATGCAACGACATGAACAGGGGTTGTATCTTTGTGAATTACCGACCGGTAATGGAAAGACTTATGATTCGGCACATGCAATGAAGGAATATGCAGATTCTATTGTAGATGATACAAAAATTATTTACTTAACAATGTTAAACAAAAATTTGCCTGAAGATGCATTGCGAGCTGCATATGGAAATGATGATTTGTATAATCGTAATGTATTAAGATTACGTTCTAATTTCGATGAAGTAGTAGAAAAAATTCTAGATATTCAGGTACCTGAAGAAATGCAAACGGATGTATATTTAAAATTATGCAAGGATGTTTCTCTTTACCGTAATGCTATAGAAAAAAAGTACGCGGATAAGGAATATATAAAAGAACTTACAGATAGGATAACGGATGGAGACAGACAACTTCGATATGAGATTACAAAGCGTTTAAAGAAGAGATTTTCTACAAAGGCAAGACGAAAAAATGCTGTTAGAACTGATGCAAAATATAAATGGATTGGAAAATTGTATCCAGCAGTATTTACAGACGATTATAGAATAATACTGATGAGTGTTAGCAAGTTTATGAAAAGGAATTCTATTCTGATTGATTCCAGTTATGAGTTTTTGAATTCTGACTTAATTGAGAATGCCATAATTATTATTGATGAGTTTGATGCAACGAAAGACACAATACAAAGTGAACTAATTGAGAAGTCTCTGGCAATGCAGGAAGATTATATACAATTATTTCGCCAAATATATCGTACATTAAATCCGAATGATTTTTCTTCTGATATGAGGCTTGCTATGGAACGGGTAGAAAATTCGGAAAATAGAAATACATTTACGTCATTAATGGCAGAAGCAAGAGAAATTGCAGAAAAATATCATGTTCGTTTAAGTATAAAAACAAGGGAAGATTTAGTGGATCAACGACAAATTTTCTTGTTCAATGATGGTTCTTTCCATACGGTTTTAAAAGAAGGAACACAATATATCAGGTCAACATTAAATGAAGAGGATAATCGGATAGAAGTATTCTTTGAAGATAAAGAAGATTTTTTTAAACACAGAGATAAGGAAAAAGACATCGTTTTATATAGTCTTTTGCGTGAGATTAATTTATTTCTCCTGCATTTCAGAGTGTTTTCAATCGAATGGGCAAGAAATTATATGGAGATTGTTAATGATTCACGAAGCGAGAGCATGGACGCCTTGAATCTGGATAATGCAATTAGTTCGATTTTAAAAAGATTGGAACTATCTAATAAGCAGCGAGATTTGCTGATGGGTGAAACCTGTAAAATGGTTAGAAATAATCGTGAATTAATACTGGAGGATAGAAGTTTTTATCAGGTTGGTATGGAGTATTATGAATTTGAGGATAATGATTCTCATCATGACAATACAAATCTTAAATTTGTTAAGGTATATGATACTCCTGAAAAGATAATGTTATACCTTGCTGGGAAAGCAACTGTATTTGGTATATCGGCAACAGCTGAAGTTGATACAGTTGTAGGAAATTATGATCTGCGATATCTGAAAGAACAATTGAAGGAAAGATTTTATAAGACGCCGAGCAACTTAAAGGATAAAACAAGAGCTGCGCTAGAACAAAGATGGAAAGCTTATACAGATGGCGGGATAAATGTACACGGAGAAGTAATCAACAGCGATATACAAGGATTTAAAGCAGAAGATTATTGCAAAACATTTATGAATGCAGAATTTGCACGATACTCTGCAAATATTATTACAAATATAACAGATAACGAATATCAGATAATAAGATACTGTAATGTACTTAAAGCAATGTGTATTTTTAATAAGAATGAAGATATTCAGTCAATGTTGTACTTGGGAATGGCGTTGCCGAAGAAAAATAATCCAGGCATGGACGAAGGTGTTTTGCAGCAGTTGTTTGAATATTCTCAGATGGAGACTACGCAGAGTGATAGTACTGTTTGCTTCTTGAAAGGCGACAATTTTGAACAGGATAAGGAAGAATTACAGCAAAGATTGTCGAGTGGAGAAAAGATATTTGTTATGTCATCTTATCAGACTATTGGTGCTGGACAGAATTTACAATATAAGATTCCAGAAGGTAGAAAAGTTGTACAACTGGGAGAGTTTACCAAGAGTGACAAGAGGTTCTTATATAAGGATTTCGACGCATTGTATCTGGGAAATATAACCAATATGACAGTAAATACATATCAGGATGAGAAAATAACTTCGCATGATTTATTGCAGATGTTGTTTCAAATAGAGGAATTGTACGAGAATGGTGAAATGAATTATTCTGAAAAGGACCAAATGTTAAAGCTTGCGTTTCGTTCCTATACAGGAAGTGACCAATTCACTTTAAACAAGTTGTATAAGTTAAAGAGTGTAGTTGTACAAGCAAGCAGAATGGTTTTACAAGCGGTGGGTCGTATGTGTAGAACTTTTGTTAAGAGTCCTGAAATATATTTATTTGTTGAATCTGAGTTATTAGAGAAACTATATGTTGGTGAATTAAAAAAACGCATCTTACCGCCAGAAATGAAAGCAATTGTGGATATGCGTGAATCGCTTGGAAAGGATTATCTGCCGGAAGAAAACTTTATGTTAAATAAGGCAGAAAAGATATCTTCAGTTGGCCTTTGGACGATTCGAAGAATGTTGGCAAAGGATTGGACTGCTGAAAGTATGCAGTTATGGGAACAGTTGAGGATGTTGGTATTACAGTATCCGACAGCAAGTACATATGACTGGCAGAATAATGAATATCTGCAAAAACTTTACATAACAAGTGGAGAAAAGCGGAATCAATATATTTACTCGCAGTATTCAGACTTCAACGATGTTACTATAGACTTTGGAAATGATAAAGTGGCATTTAGAAACAGTAAAAGAGCTAAAATAAAAGGAAACTCGGATGAAGTTGTTATTTATGAAATGAGCGAAATAGAATCTGGGTTGCCGGCAATATTGAGATATCCTGGAATGAAAGCTCATTTTGAAGAAATGGGATATGCATTGAAATTTGAAATGAATGAATATCTTCTTAGCCCGGTATTGTTCCATAATATTTATAAAGGCGCATTGGGCGAAGTGGCTGGTAAGTTTATATTGAACAGAGAATTGGGAATTGAATTATCACCTATAACAGAGCCGGAATATTTTGAATTCTTCGATTATAAGCTATCTGCTGATGTGTATGTTGACTTTAAGAATTGGAAGTTTACATATGTACAGGATAGAGAGGAAATCAGAAAAGATATATTAAGAAAGCTGGATGCTATAGGGGCAAAAAGAGTTTATATCATAAATGTTGTATCAGATAAAAATTATAAGCCGAGTTCCATAGTAGATCAACGATTGGTGGAGATTCCGATGCTTATAAGAGAAGATGGTACTGTGTGTTATGAAAATTTACATATGATTCGTAAGGAGGATTTCGAAAATGTTAACTAACAGAATTAATGTTACCTACAATATGGAAAATATTGATGCTGACTTTGATGTTTTTAGAGTTGAGAAGGCTAACAAGGATTATTATAAATATAATATATTAGATTCAGCTGTATATGAATTTAAGGCGGCAGCAGTTCAGTGGACTTTTGGTGCAACTGCATTGGTGCTGTTCCGTAAGGGTGAGGTAACAGAACAGCAATTTAAAGAAAGTATTATGAAAGAGTATGAGGATGTAAAAATCCAAAAGATTGATTTGTTTGATAGTGAGCAGTGCAGTAATTGTTTTTACTTCGAAAATAGATTACTCGCACAACTGCTGATAAATTCAATGAGAACACCTAAACATGAGGCTTTTATGTATAATAACCTCACAGGGAAGCTTTTCTATCATGACCCATCATGGAAACATAAGGATAAATTAACAGGTAAGGTGAATTTTATCAGATTTTTGGAAATTGTTATTGATCCGGGGATGTATCTTAATTTGGAACATAAGACATTCAAGAGATATGATCGAGAAAGTAACGGATTGTATGTAATAGATTCAAAGACAGGAGAGTTCAGAAAAAAATTAAAAACTGATACCAATGTCATTACATACAAGGAAGGTTCCTTACCACATAATCATTTTAGAGTTGATAATTTTGACATTACCGATATTACACATTTTAGAAAAAGTAAGATGGGCGTAATGGAGCAGTTTTTAAGGGATGTGAACGACAATCTTTCTAAATATATATCCATAGATATTGTGGAGAGGGAAGATGCACAACAATTTGATATTTCCAATTTGGAAAAGAAAGGAATATCAGAGCTTGAATATGGTGAAATGCTTCAGAAAAAGGGCGTTGTAATTGTAGATGAGAATGACTCTGAAATATCAAAGGATATCGTAGCAAAGCTTCAGGAGGAGTTGGAGAAGTATTATCATGTAAAGGCAGCTGTAGGAAACCTTTCGGGGGATGCGTATAATATCAGAATTATTCATGATGGTGAATATTATGCTGAAAATGAGATGCATGATCCACACAGTGATAACCTAAAAGGATATATTGTACAGCATATAACAGAAGAAGCTGAGCATTTTACAAATACAAAGGGCAGCTCTCCGGATATTAAAAAGATTGTTCAGGAACTTATAATAAAAGGTGATGTAAGAGAGCGCATGATTTCGATTTTTGATTGGAAAAGACTTGATTCCGGAAAAGATTGGACTTTTGTTCTCAGAAAAAAGATTAAAACAAAGTTTGGGGAAAATGTGGAGCACATGAATTTTGGTAATAAAAAAGCCTTCAATTATTACAATTATTATCGTTTAAAAATTGATGGTAATGGGAAAATGGAATTTGATGCATTTTGTGATAGTAATCAGAGCGAAACAGAAGAGTGGAACAAAATTTGTTATGCCTATGATTTTGTAGAAGATAAGCACCATGGTGTACAAAATCACGTAGAAGGATTAATGTATTCGAACATTGATAATATTCACGCTATATTGTTAACGCGCGAAAAGACCTTACCAAATATTTCGGCATTAATGGACACGTTGATAGAAACAGATGCCAAGGAAAGAGTTTCGAAAGAAATATTGTTGAAAGCAATAAATGATTTTGAAACTGAATATATTGCTGCAGGGGAAATTATTTCTGAATGGAAAAACAAATTGTCTGTGGAAACCGAAATGATTACTAAGAAATCGATAAAAAAGATACTAAACATGAAATCGGGAACAGCATCAAAATTTAATAGATTTTTACATCAAAAGTATGGTATATGGATTGATGGTGAGCTGAGAAAAGGAGAATTTGAATATCTTTACCAAATTGGAAATCTCTTAAACATTAAGTATGATTACAATGAAAATGATTATTTAGATGGGCGTGCTTTTGTATACTATGTAGGAGCTAAAGGTAACAATAAAAAAACCAAATATCCAAATGCTTGTTGTATGCGCAAGGTTATTTCGTTGGGAGAAACACTTGAATATGAAGAGGCACTTCCATTGATGACAGTAGAATTTGTACGCAATAGTCAATTCACAGTGCTTCCGTTCCCGTTCAAATATTTGCGAGAATATATTGAGCAGTGTTGATTAGGAATAATGGACAGGGACATAGATATGTTATAACAGGCATTTTAAGAATAAGGGACAGTATTACACTTATTTTGACTAAGATAGTCCCTTGTGGACGACACTGGATTGGTTTATCCTATATCCAGGCTTGAGACAAGCCAATGAGAAAATGAAAATTGACAACTGAATAGCAGTTACAGATTTGAGTAGAATTACGGATCATATATACGCAGGATGAAAATCAAAGTTATCATATAGACGGATAATGAAAATTTTGTAATTACCAACATGGGAGCATTGCTTCTGGCAAAAGATTTAAATGTATTTGCACATTTAAAGAGAAAGGCTATTCGTGTAATCAAGTATAAGGGCAATGGTAAAACAAATGCTATCAGAGAACAGGTATTTACGAAAGGATATGCAATTCAGTTTGATGATATTACAGATTATATTATGACATTGATTCCGCAAGAGGAAGAAATTGATGGTGGAAGAAGGCAGGAACATATTATGTTTCCGCGCAAGGCAATAAGAGAAATGCTCGGAAATATGATTATTCATCAGGATTTGATTGCACATGGTAGCGGACCAGTTATGGAAATTTTCGATACTAAGGTTGAAGCATCAAATCCAGGAAGTTTGTTGGTAGAGGTGAACCGTATTATTGACACGGTTCCACATTCCAGAAATGAATCAATGGCTTCTTTTCTGCGAATAGTGCGAATTTGTGAGGAACGAGGTAGTGGATTTGATTGTATGGAAGAAGGTATGCGTGATTTGACGATTCCGGCACCCAAGGTCGAAACGGGGATGACTTTACCAGAACAAAACTATATTGGTATGACAATTTGAATGATTGGAAGAAAGACGATAAAATCAGAATCTGTTATCTGTATACTTGTTATTGCTATGTCAATGAAATCGAGGTGGCAAATACGGTGCTGAGAGAACGATTTGGCGTAGAGGAGAAGAACAAGGCAATTATTTCAAGAATAATAAAAGATACCATAGATGCGGGTTTTATTAAGTTGTCAGATGAAAATGCTGCGCCGAAATTAAGAAGATATATACCTTATTGGGCATAAAATTTTAGTTGATGGGTAGTTGATGGAAAGAAGCTAAGTAAGAATATATTTTCACAAAAGCCAAGAAAATAAGGGGAATACGGGAAATTTTATGTAAAAATTTAGTTGATGGGTAGTTGATAGTATATTAAGATTCGACAAAATTTCTATGACTTAAAAAGGGTTACAGAGTGTAACCTTTTTGTGTCAAAGGAAAATTATGTTTTCTGACAGAATAGAGAATTTATCCAGAGGAACAATTCCTCCGGGACAGACAATGGAAGGATTTTTCGCGGGTGAATCTGTACCGGTAAATCAAAAATTATCAGATATGTTATTGCAACTGCACATAAGTGAGCGTATAGGTCGAGGAGTTCCAAAGATAACAGAGGTTTATGGAAAAGGAACATATGAGTTCAGGGAAAATTCTATTGTCGTGTCGATTCCGTTTACCAGGGTATCAACAGAGGATGAGGACCCAAGATGGATCCAAGATAGGACCCAAGATGGAACTCAAGAAGATAGTAAGGGTAGTTCGGAGTATACCGGACTTAACAGGGAAATGGTGGATGCTTTTGTGGAGGAGATTGTTGTGTATGCAAAGGACAGGGTGGAGATAAAGTGGAAGTTTAAGGATGAGTTTGGAGAGGTGGAAATGTCGAAAAAGATAGAATGTTCGGTGGAGAATATGGAAATGGGGTGGTATAATTAAAATGTGTTAAATATAGAAAAATTGTATCTGATATTTATATATTAAAGGCACTGGAGGTAATCAATGAATTATTTGTTTGGATTTTTTATTTGGTGGATTATTTTTTGGGTAATATGCTTGAGTGTTTATTGTTTTGAATGGCAGACAAAGAATTTCGTGAGTACATTTAGAAAATACGCGCAGATGATCCTGTATATGCTTTTTATGTTGAGTGGATATATAATGGCATTTCTGGCATCGTATATATGGAGTTGGAAACAATGGAAGGGTTCTGCATTGGCTGGCGCATTTATATTGCTGATTACATGGAAAATTGCATATAAGATTTTTGGCTGGATTTGGAGAGAAAGAAATGTAGATACAGGAGTCATTGAATACAATATAGAATTGTCAGATGGAGAAAGGCACTGGTGTAATTCAATAAGTATCGGTGGCATGATTGTAATAGGTATAATTTTGTTTGCACAAACTGGTGAAGAGGATTATTTTGAAGTAATAAGTATGGCTTTTTCTATTTGGATGGGGTCATATATTTCGATTCAGAAAGTACAGCAAAAGAATACAATTAAAGAGGTGCTGAAGGATTGGAAAACGGTGTTCGAAGTAAGGAGTAAATTAGTGCCTATTACAGGGACAATTTTTATGTTTGTGCTTGTGTGTTTTATAGCACTAAATTATTTTGAACAAGCTAGAATGATATTTGATGAAATGATAATAGGATTTGCAATTGGAAGTATTTCGTTCTTATTGGGTATTGTTATCAAGAATAAATATCAAAAGAATTCTAGATTTGAAGCTAAGAAATAGTGTCATGAGTAATGTTATGTGAAGGAAGGATAGAAAATATCGTTTGGAATTTTAGTAGAAATAATTTGAACATATAATGTATGGAGACTTTGATGCAAAAATTGAATGTGTAGAAAACGATTCAGTGAAGAAAACACTAATCCGATACAATACATATTGCACTTAAATATTTTTTTTATAGAAACAAATCGTTACACATTGAATGAGTAACTGATGAAAATAAGACAAAAGAATTGCTAAGACGGTAGAATAGAGATGGAATAATGCAAGAATAGGGAGTATAAGAAATGTCATCAAAATCAATTAAGGTGGTGTGCGAAGAAAAATGTTTGAATATTATTTATTCGCCTGCAATAAACTTTGATGTAATTGAAAAAAATATAAATGACGGAACTTGGATAAAAGGAACTTTCTGGGTAAATAAGACAAACATAGTTGAAATTAATCAGGATGACGAATCAATTTGTTTTACAATTGCAAAAACTAAAGAAAATTACTATTTGCTTGATAGAGAAGTATTTGGAATTAAGCATAATATTTCAATTGAGAAAAAGTTGAATATCTCAGATAAGTGGTTTATTACATATCCAAAAACTTCAGTGATAAAAAAGATAGATGAATTATTGCAAGATGATTTGTGTATAGTGGCTGATGAAAATGGAGAGGAAAATTATTTACCGTCGAGAGCATTTCTTGAGTTGATAGAAGTATTTCCAAATTCATATGAGGTAAAAAAATATGTATCTTCTAGAATATCATATTTACTTTCGACCTATGTCGAGGGCGTATGGAAAAACAAAGAGTCGTATGAAAGATACTTAGAGAAAAAGGAAGCAAATTTGCCATTATCTTCTTTTCCTAATATTAAGTTAATGGGATATGAAATGTATAAGAAGGCTTATGATGAACTTGAACTAATGCTTAAAAATTCAATGTCATATTCAGAGAAAGAATGGCAAAGGCGAATTTATGAGATAATTTGTGTATTATACCCCAAGTATATTGCTCGCTTTAGGGAAATTGAAGTTGGAACAGATGGCCGTCATATGAAAACACCAGATTTTATGTTGGTAGATTCAGCCGGTTTTGTTGATATTTTAGAAATTAAAAAGCCTGATGGTATTAAAGTTGTTTCAACTACAGAATATAGAAATAATTACGTTGCAAGTAGAGATCTTGAAGGAGCAATAGTTCAAATAGAAAAGTATATATACATTCTTAATCATGAAGGAGAAGCAAGGGTAAAAAAGATACAAGATAAGGTGCGAAATCATTTGCCTTCAAATTTTCGCTTAAAGGTAGTTAATCCGCAAGGGATTTTGTTACTTGGAAGAAGTAATAATTTAACAGATGAGCAATTATTTGATTTTGAAATTATAAAACGTCAGCACAAAAATATTGTAGATATTATGACTTATGATGATTTGCTTAAGAGATTTAGAAATATCTTAAATCAAATAAAATAGTAAAGAATATAAGGTAATGATGCATAAAGATGATATAGTTCTGATATGTGTCAGGGTTATATTGTTATTTGGGAAAATGTGAACGTATTATAAAGATAATAGATGAATTTATTGAGTAGTACATATTGGTGCACCACAGGTGATTGCAAAGCAGGAGTAATAACTCACCACCGCATTATGATAAGGGAGGTGCAAGTCAGATAATGGAAACATTTAGAATGGCTGGTGATAATAACCGGTTGTATTTTAAAAACTATGAGAGAAGACCTGATGATGAAGAGTTTGCAGAGGTTATGAAAATTCTTAAAGAAGAAGGTGCAATTATTAGTGATAAATATATAGCACCAGATTGTGATTGGTATCAGAATTGCACTATTGGAGAAGGTGTCTTTGATATTCTTTATTCGATTGATGGAGATGGAACTTTTCTCTATACAGAAAGTAGCAAAACGCTAGAAGTATTAGAACATTTATTTGCGAACAATCATAATAAGAATACAACTGAATAAACCATATAAGAAAAAATAAAAAATTCCCCCATCACACCCTTGACACGAGGGGAACAGGTAAAACTTATGCTTCCGCATTTGCAATGAGAGAACTGGGATTTAAGAGAGTCTTATTTTTAGTTCATAGGGGACAGCTTGCAAGACAGACTAAGAAATCTTACGAAAAGGTGTTTGCAAAATCTGTTTCTATGGGGTTAGTTGGTGCGGGTTATCATGAATATGATGCGGATTATGTATTTGCTACGGTACAGACATTAAATCGTGATGAACATTTGCTTCAATATGATAAGGATGCATTTGATTGTATTGTGTTGGACGAGGCACATCATGTAACTGCTGATACATATCAGAAGATTATGAAACATTTTTTGCCTAAGCTTTGGCTTGGAATGACGGCAACTCCTGATAAGAGAGATGACAATGTTGCAGGTAGAAATGTTTATGAGTTATTTAATTATCAGATTGCTTACGAGATACGTTTGCAGCAGGCTATGGAAGAAAATCTGTTATGTCCGTTCCATTACTTTGGAATTACTGATTTGTCTATAGTTGGAGATGATAAAGATAATCGTGATTTTAGTATGTTAACAAGTGATGAACGTGTGAAACATATAATCCAGCAGGCAAATTACTATGGATATAGTGGAGAAAAGGTTAAAGGACTTATATTCTGTAGCAGCATTAAAGAAACACAGGAATTATCATATAAGTTTAACAATATAGTTAATCCGGATACAGGGAAATATTTTAGGACAATAGCATTGAATGGTGATGCTGACGAACAGGAAAGACAGGATGCATTTGAGAGACTTGCAATGAATGAGAGTGAGGCAAATGTCCATAAGCAGCCATTAGATTATATATTTTCTGTAGAAATATTGAATGAGGGTGTTGATATTGTGGAGGTTAATCAGGTTATTATGCTCAGACCAACACAATCGCCAATAGTATTTATTCAGCAGTTGGGACGAGGACTCAGAAAGGCTGATGGTAAAGAATATGTTGTGATTCTTGATTTTATTGGCAATTATAATAATAATTTCATGATTCCAATAGCACTCTCAGGGGATAGAACTTACAATAAAGACAATATTCGTAGATATATAATGGAAGGCGGAAGAATTATTCCAGGTGCATCTACAGTGCATTTTGATGAAATAAGCAAAAAGAGAATATTTGCATCTGTTGATAATGCTAATTTCAGTGATATTAAGCTGATAAAAGAAAATTATACAAATCTTAAGAATAAATTGGGAAGAATACCGGCACTCAAGGATTTTGATGATTATGGGGAAATGGATGTTATACGAATTTTCGATAATAACAGCCTCGGTTCATATTATAAATTCTTAGTAAAATACGAGAAGGATTATAAGATCCGTTTGTCACAGGAAGAAGAAAAGATAGTTGAATTTATTTCAAAGAAACTGGCAAATGGTAAGAGAATACAGGAGTTGCAATTATTAAAGAGAACACTTCTATATGCAAATGGGTTATCAAAATGTGGATTATTTACAGGACTATCACAGGATTTGTTGACATATGGTAAATCCATCAGTAAGGAACAGCGAGAAAATATCATAAATGTTATGACTAATGAATTCCCTGCGGGTTCAGGTAAAAAGACATATTCCCATTGTGTCTTCATAGAAAAGGAAGGCAATGATTATAAACCAACGAAGACATTTCTTGAAATGTTATCAAATAGAGATTTTTATAATGTTATTAAGGAACTTGTTGATTTTGGTATAAGCAGATATGAAAGAGATTATAAGCAAAGCTATGATGTAACAGATTTTGTTCTTTATCAGAAATATACATATGAGGACGTGTGTCGTTTGCTTAATTGGGAACAGAACGAAGTGCCATTAAATATTGGTGGTTATAAATATGATAAGAAGACAAAAACATTTCCTGTATTTATTAATTATGACAAATCGGAAGATATTAGTGATACGACAAAATATGAGGATCATTTTGTGCCAGGATTTAGAGATCGTTTGATAGCAATATCGAAATCTGGAAGAAGTCTGCAGTCTGAAGATGTACAGAATTTTCTTAAGGCAAAAGAGCGGGGAATCAGAGTAGAGCTTTTTGTTCGTAAGAATAAAGATGATAAGATTTCTAAGGAATTTTATTATCTGGGACATATGACAGCTAGTGGAAATACTAAAGAATTTACAATGCCAAATACACAGAAAACAGCAGTCGAAATAGAGTGGATTCTTGATGTTCCTGTGAGAGAAGATATCTATGAGTATATTGTAAATTCATAAATACATACAAAATTCTGTGTATATGCAAAGAATTTTGTTACAGAAAAGAGGAAAATACATGAAAACAGTTAGGGTAGTTGCAGCAGTAATAAAGGCAGTTAATGATAAGAAAGAACCAATTATTTTTGCAACCCAGCGAGGATATGGAGAATTCAAAGATGGTTGGGAATTTCCAGGCGGAAAAATAGAAGCAGGAGAAACACCACAGGAAGCGTTAAAACGTGAGATTATGGAAGAATTAGATACAGAAGTTAAAGTTGGAGCTTTAATCGACACAATTGAATATGATTATCCTAATTTTCATCTTTCGATGGATTGCTTCTGGTGTGAGATATTAAGCGGAGATCTGGTGCTAAAAGAGCATGAGAACGCAAAATGGCTGACTAAACAACATCTTGGAGAGGTTGAATGGCTGCCAGCGGATGTTACTTTGATAGAGAAGATAAGAAGATACATATAAATAGGAGCATAAATGAGAAAACGAATATTCGAGATAATTGAGGTTTCTGAAGATAATGATAAGTACAGCAAAATATATGATGCATTTATGATGATAACGATATGTATCAGCATATTTCCATTGGCATTTAAGAATCAGACGGGATTGTTTAATGCAATTGATAAAGTAGCAGCATTTATATTTATTGTGGACTATATCTTGAGACTGTCAACAGCAGATTACAAGTTGAAAAAGGGTGTAATATCTTTCGCGATGTATCCGTTTTCGTTTATGGCTATTGTGGATTTGCTTTCAATTTTGCCATCTGTAATTATAGTAAATAATAGTCTGAAATTATTGAAAATATTTAGATTTTTTAGAACTTTCCGGGTGTTTCGAGTTTTTAAATCATTCAGATACTCAAAGAATATTCAAATGTTTTTAAATGTTTTTCGCAAGCAAAGAGAATCTTTGACTGTTGTCTGCGTTCTGGCTATTGGATATATTTTTATTTCAGCGCTTGTTATATTTAATGTTGAGCCTGAAACATTTAACAATTTTTTTGATGCTATATATTGGGCTACAGTATCTTTGACAACAGTAGGTTATGGTGATATATATGCAGTTTCAATCGCTGGCAAGGTTATTACCATGATATCATCAGTGTTTGGTATTGCAATTGTGGCGTTGCCAGCAGGCATAATTACAGCAGGATATATGGGGGAGTTAAATAAAGATAAATGATAATGCACAAATCAACGATTCGAGTAGGAACAACAGAAGGGCGTTTTCGCATGATTATGCTGTCTGTTATGAGACAGTTTAAAGAAATTGCATTCAGCGGGATATCACCGCTTGCTCCGGAATGTATTGAGAAGGAATTTTTATTTGATGAGAGACTTTACCTTGTGGTAAGTGAGCAGATGCTTAAGAATTATTTTCCGGACAGATATCCTGAATGTGTTGAAGAATTCAAGAGGGGTGCAAATATTAGGAAGTTTAGTCAGATGCCTTTCTGCAGGAGTCTGCCGAATCTGCATTGCATGCAGATATTAGACCATTTGCTTGAAAAGGAAGGGGTTACGTCGAATTGCGTACATACATCTGGTCACTTTGATCTGCATCAGCAGATGGCACAGGAAAATCTGGCGGCATGTTTCAGCCTGCCTATGTATCTGCCACATTTGCACGAACTGAACAGATATAATGACAATAAGCTGCAGGAGTTTCCTATAAAGGATTTGACGGAAACCAATCCTGTATACATACTTACGAATAAGGATAAAACGTATGTTGAAGGGACTAAGGAATTTAAGGATTTGTTGAAAAATGTGGTGAAATCTATGGAGTATGCTGAGTGATAGGGACTCGTTGGATTAAGAAAATTATATATGGGATTAATAATATGACAAATGAATTAATGAATGCAATAGTAAGTGCAATAACAGGAGCGGTAGCTGGTGGAATGGTTAACTTGCTTTTAGATAAGCGAAAAGAAAATCTCGAATACATAAAAGAAAAGAAAAAGATATATGAGGATCGTCCAGAGTTACAAATAATCGAGTATAAAGAATACATAAAATGTTCTGCGTACAAATTTAAAAAAGAATGTGATATTAATTTGTTCATGACAAAAATGGGAAAAGTGTCAGTTGAGAATGATATTGTGACGGCACATTATAACAATGACTATTTTAATGAAGAAGAATGGTGTTGTGTTATTTATGAATTTAAAAATGCTGGAAAAACAGATATTAGGTGCGTTAGTCCTGTATGTACATATAAAAAAGATACTATGCTTTGTGATGTTTCTAATGCAAAAATGATTTTGGAATATGGATGGTTGAGTTATTCAACGATGTTCGATAGAAAAATTCGTGTAGGCGAGTCTTTTACAACGAAGATTTGCTATCATAAAGATTGTATTGTGTCAGGCATGATGTCTTCAATAATGTTTATGTGCTTAGAAGATTGTAATAATAGATTTTGGAATCAACCGTTATTTGCACCAAACAATAAAATATATGATTCTTATGAGATAACTTATAAAGAATACAAAGATGAGTATTTACCAGATAGTGCAATAGAGTGTTTTAAGAAGCCATGGCTTTGGTAAGACTGGCTGGAAGCGAAAAAACAAGGCTAGATTAGAAACGGATGCTTTGATTCATAAATTAGAGACGGAAGCAAGAATTTTGAACTACAAGTTCAATGACAAATGTATCTGTACAACTTAATATATTAAATATAAAATATATATTAAGGGGGAATATAGATATGAATGAGGCGTTATATATATTGTTTGATAGAAAGTGCCATGATATAGTTGATATAATAAATGTACAACACAAAATAAGTGATATGTTGAGACCATGTGGGATGAAATATGTTGGGGGATATTCAGTATATGCTCTACAAGATAAGGGTAAAAGAGACAACATTATGCATGATGTTATGCAGATACTTAATAAGAACAAGTGGGTTGCAGATATGAGTACAGCTATATTAGTGAGTGATTGCCTAAGTACAATATCTTTAAGCAGGATTGACTGTTCAGGGATGACAGAACCAAGACCTGAGAAATATAAGTATTATGAGGATTATTATAAGAGGACAGGGGAATTACCTCATGATATATTAATAGACGAAAATAATTGTATTATGGATGGGTATATAACATGGCTTTTAGCTAATAAATACCAGAATGATATGGGTATGCAATGGAAGTTTAATATACATAAGGCAGATTCCACCATACCACACGCAAAGATTGTTGTAGGTCGTCATGTTAATGTGTCCGAATCAGATATAACCATAAGAGGACCGCAGTATTTTAAATGGATATATAATAAAAAGGAACTAGTTGTGCCTGGGGATATATTGAAGGTGGATACAAGAAAAGGAGATGCCTATATGGTTGTTGAGGCAATCAGATATATTGCGGGGGCTAAGAACTGTGCAGAATACAGGCATGTTATTGAACATACAGGGATGATTATGCAAGAACAGAGCATAAGGTAAATATGATATGTATGATTATACAGGATAATGGAGGGGATTATGTTTCCAGTAATTGACAAACGAGAGACAGGTATTAATCTGAGCAGAATTATGACTATGCGAGGAATTACAGCAAAGAATGTGCAGGATTATCTTAATCTTGGTTGTGTTCAAAGTGTATATCGCTGGCTGGATGGTGTCAATATGCCATCGATTGATAATTTGTATGCGTTAAGTGAATTTTTTCAGGTGCCGATTGATGAAATTGTGCGTGGCAACAAGGAATGCATTGTTCCTGAGATTAATGTTAAACCGATGGATTGTCAAACGGAAAGATTATTTGTGTACTATGATAAATTAAACGAGAATCAGGCAGCATGATTTTTTGAACTACAGCTTCAATGACAAATTATACATTCTACCTTAGAATAGTTTATAGAGATAACGTTCTAAGGGAGGATTATTATATGAGCGATAAGATGTTAGTAACACAGGCTCTTGATGAAAGAGATTTGTTAGTAAAGAAGATTGCAGACAAGATTGCTAAGGCAAGCTTTGTTGATACAATCAAACCGAATGAAGATAAAGTATATGCAAAGCGGATTGCAAAGGATGAGTATGCTAAACAGGCAGAATCAGCCTATCAGCAGATTCTTGATCTGATTGAAAGGTTTCAGAAGATTGATGCTGCGATTGTAGCGTCCAATGCAAGTTCAGAGATAACTACTTCATATGGTAATTTTACAGTTGCAGGAGCTATTGCACTCAGAAGCAGACTTCGTGGCATGGGCGGTTATGGGAACAATGCTGATTTCGAGGGAAGACTTCAGAATAAGCTTGCGAATGAATATAGTGAGCGTGTACAGTTCTGTGATAAGAAGAACAGTCAGCTTCAATCTACAGCAGAGGAGATGCGACTAAGTATTCTTGGAAAAGACAGTAAGACAAAGGACGAAAAGCCTTTGGGAGTTGTAGAAGCATATGTGAAGGAGAATACTACCGAACTGGTGGATCCGCTGGATGTCAAGAAGAAACTTGAGACACTGGAAGAAAAGCGAAATACTCTTTTGACAGAATTGGATACACAGATAAAAGTATCTAATGCTACAACATTAATTGAAGTAGAATAGTAAAACCGCCTGCATTACGAAAACCTTAAATCTGGCTTCCCTGTAACAGGGTTATGTTACAATATAATATTATCAATTCTGAATAAATTGGTTTACTTGACTTAAGTGGTGCAATGCAAGCACGCATGACTCATAATCATGAAGTGCAGGTTGGAATCCTGCCTATGATGTCAGGTTCAAAGATGAATGCAAACATCTTTAATTTAATCAACAGTATTGTGTTTTATTTGAATTGTTAATGGTGAATTGTCAACGGTATTAATATTGAACAGTTTTTAGTTAATTGATAACTATTTTGTAGACATAGAGATGTGTTGAAAACCATGAACAAGGTTAAAGCGATAAGTCAGTTGGCTGGAGGCAATCCTCATGGCTGTAATGCAGGCATATATTAGTAAACTTGAAAATGAAACAAGAAATCCGTCTGTCAATTTGCTTAAAAGATTAGCGGATGGTATGGGAATGGCTCTTAAGATTGAGTTTGTACCGAAACAGAAAGCGTAATTATGTGACCTCACTGGATTTCGTCTGGGGAGGTTGTTTTTTTATATGTTTTGCGTTGTTTGTATAAAGCGATTGTGTACTACAGAAATATTATGATGAATTTGTTGTATTGTTACATACTGGAATGAGAGTTAGCAAGTTCTGCGGGCTTACATTTAGAGATTTACATTTTGAAAACAGAAGAATTAATGTTGACCATCAGCTTCTCCGTGCAAGGAATGGAGAATATAAGATTGAGATTACTAAATCAAAGAGTGGTAGGAGATACATTGCTATGGATGATGATGTATATGCCAGCCTTAAGAATATGATAGCAAACAGACCTAAAGCAAAAATAGAAATGGTAGTAGATGGTTATAGTGGTTTTATAATGCTTGATAATAATGAGAAACCAAAGGTGGCTTTGCACATAGAAAATGAGTGCCGATGGTCATTAAAGAAGTATGCCAAGTTACATCCTTATGAACCATTACCGCACATAACAGCACATGTATGCCGACATACCTACTGTTCGAATATGGCAAAATTTGTAATGAATCCAAAGACACTGCAGTACCTCCTGGGGCATTCGGATATATCGGTCACAATGAATGTGTACACGCATATCAGATTTGATGATGCTGAGGAAGAACTGAAACGAATGGAAGAGTTTAGCAAGGCACAAGGGGAGGTTGAGCAGAAGAATGAGAAACCGATGTCGCAAAAGATGTTTAATGTAATTTGATATATAAGATTGGTAACGCTCCAGTTTGGCTGGGCGTTTTTTCTATGGAAAAGAAGTGAAAATGACGATATAATATGATACAGGATAAGTTGCAATTTGGAGATGAGATAATGAATATATATGAATTATTGAATAAAATTGTAGTGAATAGAAGACATTCGCTGTCGGCCAATTTGTTTACTGAAGAAGCTAGGGAAGAATTAGATGAGAACGAAAAACATATTTTTGATTTGTTGAGGAATATATCTTCTCTAGGAACAAAAATTAATAATAAAGGAATAGAATTTCATCCAATGTTTGTAATGTCCGATGGTAGTCGGACTTTTTCGATAGATGATATATCTGAAGATGATTATTTAGTGTTGCAGAATTTGGAATTGGATAAAATACCTTTGATCTTACGTGCGTTGATTGCAGATCTACTGTGGACTAAGAAAAAGAAATTTGATGCAGCTAAAATTGCAGCAGATGCATATTGGCAATTATTTAAGCTGTGGTATAAGGACGAAGATAATATTGGTACGCTTGATATGATTCGCAGAGCAGTGTGTATTTCGGCGCAAACAAAGCAAACTGCATTGTATAACAAAATACAAGAGTGGTTTAAGGAGTTTATAGATACTAGGGCAGCAAGTACAGAAGGCTTTTTTGCATTGAGAGTAATGGAATTGTTCTTAGAACAAAAGCATTTTGACGTATCGGTAATTTTGAAAGTATTAGATGATTTGATTGAAGAAAACAACGATAATATTGCAAAGGTAGAACAAGCTTATGAGTTAAAAGTGGAATGTTTATTTAAATTGCAGAGAAAAGAAGAAGCAACGCAAAATAATATTTTATTGGCAGATTATTATATAAAATTTGCTGAGAAAATATTTCAGAAGGATATACAAGGAGCGTTAAGAGCTGTTAATTTTTTTCAAAAAGGAATAATATTATATCGGAATAATGGAGAGCCGGAAAAGGCAGAAACTACTCATAAAAGGCTTGTTGAAATTCAGAGAGAAATCCCTCCAATAATGGTGCCGTTTTCTATTGAATTAGATATTAAAGGTGTTGTCGACAATCTTAAAGTTAATATGGAAGGTCTATCGCTTGAGGAATGTGTAATTCGGCTAACTCAAATGTTTGTGTTTGAAAAGCAGGAGGATATTAAAAAACGTGTAATAGAAGAATTTAAAGATAATCCGATTTCACATTTGTTTGGTAAGAGTTTAATAAATGCTCAAGGACAAACAGTGCTGGCATTACCACCACTTGATATTCATGATCCAGAAAAAGATCCGAAACTTATGGAACTACATATGTATCAAAATGCATTGGAAAAGCAAAAGGTTACGGGTGATATTTGGATGAAGAATGCTTTGCTTATAATAAGAGATAAATTTGTTATTAATAAATATATGGTGGAGTTTTTGGTTAAAGATAATCCAATTATTCCAGATGGAAGAGAAAGAATTTTTCAAAGCGGATTATACATGTTTTTGAACGGAGATTATTATGAAGCATTACACATTCTTGCACCACAGGTAGAAAACCTTTTTAGAAATATTGCTCGAAAGGTTGGAGGCTTAACAGTAACATTGGAAAAAGATGGTTCGTCAATGGAAAAGGTATTGAGTTCAATTTTTTCTTTGCCAGAATTATTAGATTGCTATGATAATGATATTTTGTTTACATTTAGAGGGCTGCTAAATGAGCAATCTGGTGCTAATATACGAAATGAAATTGCACATGGCATCATAAGTGAATATGCTTGCTCTACAGGTGTTTGTCTATATTTTGGCGTGGCAGTTATAAAGTTACTTTCGCTTACATCATCTTCGTGTTATCAGATATTAAAAAATAGTGAAAAGCTAAAGCATTTTGAAATGCCAGACAAGGATGTACTCAAAGTAATTAAGTGATATTGTGATAATCCTTAGTAGTAAGCTAACTCCGTTTTACTACCAACTTTACTACTAACAGTTCGCAATAACTTGCTCCATCTTGCTCTATTTTGCCAGGAGTTCGGCAAAAATACACATTTTACAAATCCCTAGAATCCCTTGCAAAACAGGGTGTTTCCGGGGCAAATTAAGGAGAAACAAAACAATGATAAAAATACTTTTCATCTGCCACGGCACTCCAGTTTTATGATAATGCATACCTTCGCAGACTGGGGCAACACAGGGCATAATATGGCAGAAAGCCTTGGGATTACTACGGTTTAGACTACTAAGGCTCATGGCAGAATCGGGGTAAATGCAAAGGTGTGGGGAGAAATTCTTAGTAGTAATGAACTACTTACAGGCAATGTAATAGAACTTGTAACGATGAAAATGCGGAAAAAATATAAAAACTATTGCAATTTTTCTGAGTTTTGAATATACTATATGTAACAGAGTTGCCCGAAGTCTTTTGGACATTGGGGACCAAGCTGAGTCGTGTGCTCAGCTTTTTTACGTTAAGGAGAGATTTTATGGATTTGAAAAAACCATTGACCTTTGATGAACAGTTAAATAAGTTAATAGCTCACGGGATGATTGTCGCTGATAGAGAAAAAGCAAAAGATATATTAAAAAGAATAAATTATTATCGTTTTACGGGTTATGCTTTGCAATTCAGACAAGAGCCTTCTGGTAGTGACTATATTGAAGGAACTACTTTTGAAACGGTGTATCATTTATATAAAGTCGATGAAATATTGCGTGATACATTTCGGCGGTATATCGAAAAGGCAGAAGTATATTATAGGACGCAGATAGCATATGGATTTTCAATAGCCAAATGTACGGAAACTCCGTATGATCAGCATTACGATGAGAATAATTTCTATAACAAAAAGGGTTACAAGGAAGTTATGGAAAATTTCAGCAGGGAGAAAAATTATTATAAAGATAGTCTGATTGTGAAACATCACAAATTGAAATATTCCAGCAGAATGCCGTTGTGGGTTATTGTAGAATTAATGTCTTTTTCTAATATGTCTAAGTTATATAGTTCTATGTATTATTCAGAAAAAGATGCTATTGCTCGTATGGTTGGTGTTGGAAAGGATACATTAGAAAATCATCTTCATTGTTTGTCAGTATTACGAAATAAATGTGCACATGCAGCAAGGATATATAACACGGATTTCAATCCACCAGCAAAATTTACAACATCATTTTTGAAAAAGCATCCGGAGATAAAGAATAATTCATTATTTGCATATACTCTTGTTTTACTGAAAAGACTTCCAGATGAAAGTAGTAAAAAATCTTTGATTCAAACAGTGGAAACGGTGATAGATGAGTATAGGGATGACATTGATTTGAATCTGATTGGATTTCCGGAAAATTATTTGGAAATTATGGAAAATAATTTGTGAGATGATAATATACAGCCACTTTTCGTTAGCGTTAATTTGCGGCGAAGGGTGGCTGTTTGCGTACTGCTCCGTGGAGAATTGTATTGTAAATGTTGCACACGAATGATATAATTTTGAATATAGGAGGATTTGGGAATGAACAAAACAATTTCTATGAGTATTAGGGTTAGCGAAGAAGAATTGGATAAATTAAAACGGGCTGCAAGGCTTGAGGCATATGCTTCATATAGTGAATTTATAAGGCGGACAGCTTTGAAAGAGGCTGATAAAATTATTAGAGAAGAAGAGGATAGAAAATGATTACGACAGATAATTTGAAATTGGTATTGGAAGAATTAGCTTATGTCAAGCAATCAAGAAAAAATGTTTATGTAAAAGAATATCCTGAATTTGAATGTGCAATTAAAGTAGATTTCACAAATAAAAAAATAATGTATCCAACAGATAAGGGGATGACTATTCATAGGCAAACGACTTGCAATTTTTCTGAGAATGAAAATTTTGTTGTATTGGAGTGTATTACAAGTTTACTAGATAAAGGATATAAACCAGAACATATAGAATTAGAAAAACCTATGCCAGGTGGATTGCGAGATACAGGTGGGTTTTGCGATATACAGATAAAGGATAATGACGGAAAAACATTTCTGTTGATTGAATGTAAGAAAGCTGATGAATTTGATAAACATTGGAAAAAAACAATGATGGATGGAGGACAGTTGTTTAGATACTATAATTCTTATCGTCAATCGAAAGCACTTTGTATGTATATGTCTGATTATGTCGACGGAAGAATAAAACGTATTACGAATATTGTATCAATGTTAGATAATGAGGAATTATTAAAAACTGATAAATCCTTAAAAAGTTTTAGAGAAGTTCAATTAGATAATGGGGATAAAGCAGATTACTTTAAAGTTTGGAAAGATACATATCAACAAGATTTTGCAACAAGAGGAATATTTGAAAAAGATATAAAACCATATACAATAGGTAAACAAAAATATACTGTTGATGATTTGGATGAAGTAGACAATAATGCTATTCAAAAGAAATATCACGAGTTTGCCACTATATTGCGCCAGCATAATGTAGGAAGCCATGAAAATGCGTTTGATAAATTGGTTAATTTGTTCTTAGCTAAAATTGTTGATGAAACAATAAATGAGGAAGAACTTCAATTTTATTGGAAAGGGGCAGCTTACGATGATTACTTTAGTTTACAGGACAGACTACAAAAACTGTATAAAGAAGGAATGGAAAAGTTTTTAGGTGAAGAAGTTACATACATCGACCAAAAACAGGTAAGTGATGCCTTCCATTTATTTAAAAACGATCCGGATGCAACACGGAATAAGGTGTTGGGATATTTTCGACAATTAAAATTTTACACGAATAGTGATTTTGCTTTTCTGGATGTACATAATGAAGAACTGTTCTATCAAAATGCCGTAATATTAAAAAAATTGGTTTTGATGCTTGAAGACATGAAACTTAAAACCAAAGAACAAAATCAGTTTTTAGGGGATTTATTTGAGGGCTTCTTAGACGATGGAGTAAAACAAAGTGAAGGGCAATATTTTACACCATTGCCAATAGTTAAATTTATAGTTTCGTCACTTCCGATTGAAAATATAATTAAGGAAAATGCAGAAATTCCTCAGGTAATTGATTACGCGTGTGGAGCTGGACATTTTTTGACAGAATATGCGTCTTATATTAAAGAATATGTAGAAAAGTACAAAAGTGTTTCTGTTACGGAATATTACAAAAAGATTTTTGGTATTGAGAAAGAATATAGATTATCTAAGGTGGCTAAGGTATCTGCCTTTATGTATGGGGAGGATGATATACAAATAATATATGGGGATGCGCTGGTAGCAAATGACAAGATTGAAGATGGTAAATTTTCGGTTCTAATTGCTAATCCGCCATATAGTGTAAAAGGATTTTTGGAAACTCTTCCGGCAGAAGAACGGGAAAGGTATAGCTTGTTTCCTAAAGTATCGGACGCTGTGAAAAACAATAGTATAGAAACTTTTTTCGTTGAGAGAGCAAAACAACTCCTTAAGTCGCGTGGGGTAGCAGCTATCATTTTACCAATTAGTATATTGACAACTAAGGATAATTTATATACTGCATGCAGAGAAATAATCCTAAAGTATTTTGATATTATTGCTATTTCAGAATTTGCAGGAGGGACTTTTGGAAAAACGCCAACAAATACAGTGACATTATTTTTGCGCAGAAAAGATGATAATCCAGATATAGCGGAACATTATTGGAATCGAGTCGAGGCTTGGTTTGAGGGAGATTCTTCGAAAGATATAATTTTTGAAGATGAAATATTAATAAAGCAATATTGTGAGCATTGTGAGATTGATTTTAGTAGCTATTATAATTGGCTATGTGGAGGAATTCTTCCAACAAGTGAGATATTTGAGAAATATTTAGCAAAAATAAAAAAGAGTGCTTCATATAAAAAAATTGAAAACAAAAGAATTACTTCAAAATACAGTGTGCATGATAAAAATATTGAAAAGAACGTATTTATAGATTCTGAAATAAGAAATATAGAAAAAGAAAAAATGTATTATTATATGTTGGCAAAATCTAATGCATGCACAGTAGTTGTGTCAAAAACACCATCCGGCAAAGCATTAAAAGAGTTTTTAGGATATGATTGGAGTGAAAGTAAGGGAAATGAAGGTATAAAATATTTAGGAGTTGGATCTGATGACGATACTCTTGAGAACAATAAAGGAATACGAAGTATTGAAACCCCATTATTTAATCCTAATGATTATGAGGATAATAATAAGATAAACTCCATAATTAGATCTAATTATTTGGATATTGAGTATGAGGTGCCGGATAATTTGAAAGAATATGTTGCAACATATAGGCTTGAAGATATGATTGATTTTTCAAGGGTAGAATTCAATAAAGCAATAAAAACTAATGTTGCAAAAAAAATGGTGGTAAATAGCAAGTACAAAACGGAAAAAATTTCAAAAGTATGTGAAAAAATTAATCCATCAAAAACAGAATTGGCGTCTATTCCAAAGAATACATTAGTTTCATTTGTTGATATGGAATCTATTTCGACCAATGGATTTATACAAAAAAAAGAAGAAATAGAATTGGATAAATTAAGTGGAAGTTACACATATTTTAAAGAAGGGGATGTGGTTATAGCTAAAATTACACCTTGTATGGAAAATGGAAAATGTGCATTGGCTACAGGATTATCAAACGGAATTGGTATGGGTAGTTCTGAACTTCATGTATTTAGAGCCGGAGAAAAAGTATTAAATTCATATTTATTTGCATATTTAAATAGAAGTGTTGTCAGAAAATATGCTGAGTATAATATGACGGGGGCAAGCGGACATAGAAGAGTTCCAATTGACTTTTATGAAGATTTACAAATTCCAGTACCAGACAAGAAGATACAGCAAAAAGTAGTTGATGAATGTAACAAAGCTGATATGGCATATAATGAAGCAATAAAGAGTAATGAGGTTTTGTTCGCGAAAATCGAGGCGCTTATAGATTCTACTACTGGAAAAACTAAGAAATTAGGAAGTGTTGCTCCTTTTGCAACAGAAAGAGTTTTAAGTTCAGACATTGATATAGAATCATACGTGACTACGGATAATATGCTTCCGAATTTTGGTGGGTGCAGAGAATATGTGGGTGGATTGAGTGGAGAGTCTGTTATGTCTTACAAAAAAGGCGATATTCTAATTTCCAATATACGTCCATACTTGAAGAAAATATGGTATGCAGACAGGGATGGCGGATGCTCGCCGGATGTATTGATATTTAGAGTAAAAAATGAAAAAGAGATTTTGCCTAAATTTCTATACTATACGCTAAAGAGACAGCAATTTTTTGATTGGATAATGTCAGATGTATCCGGAATGAAAATGCCAAGAGGAGATAAAGATACAATATTAGCATATTCAGTAACGGTTCCAGACATCAATGCGCAAAAAGATATTATTAATAAAATTGAGGCTATGGAAGCATTAATAGGTAAGAATAATATTATTATTGATGATTATCCTGAAAAGAAAGATATAATTATAAAGCAGCTACTTTTGCTTTAGGATATGGAACGGGGGAGGGTAGTAAATCTCTACAACCTTTCTGACTGAAGACCGATGGCCCCCTTCGTGCGAATTTTCGCAGAATTAAACAGGGGGGATACCCACAGAATCCATATTATATGAAAATTCCCGCAGAATACCGCTTCTTTAGCCGATTTTGTTTTGCCGGATAATACCGAAATACGCATAAAAACCGTGTGTAAAACGATAGAAAAAGCACAGTTTTTATGCGTATTTTCTGGCAGAAATATAATTCGAATTGTCTTGCTATTCCGTGCCGTCAGAGTGATATATGTACTACCGAAAAAAGAAAGGCAGGTACATATTATGAAAAATGGAATCAGATTTACACTGGAACCAAAGCAAAGACCAAAACTGGCGAAGGAGATTGGCAAAATACTTGGAACAGCACTGCATTATGAGCGGGTGCCAAGCTGTGCATACGATATTGCAGGATACCGACTGGACAAAGAGGGCGTGCTGCACATCCCAGAGGGAGTAGCGGTAGAAATGGTAGAACACTTAATTCGGCAATTACGAGAGTGTGGTTTTCAGGATGATGCGGAATTTACTGAAGAAGTCCCAATGCAGCAGGACAAGCTCACAATAGCAGTTCCGAGAGCATGCCTTACGGATACGGCATTGGAAAATCTACAGAAGATCATAACAAATAAGCAGACGCTTTTCCAAAAGGCATTTCAGACGGACAGCACCGAGGTTGAAATCACAGAGGAGAAAATTAACTTTGCATGGTTTCCATATACGGAAGATGGTGACGAGATGGCAGCATACACGCAATTTATCACAGGACTGTGTGATATGGCAAAAGACGCAAAAAGGGTATCATCAAAGCCGACTGAAACAGACAATGACAAGTATGCTTTTCGATGTTTTTTCTCAGGCTTGGCTTTATCGGAAATGAATATAAGACAGCAAGGAAGATTTTGCTCAGAAATCTGATTGGAAATTCAGCATTTCGTTATGGGAAATAAGGATAAAATCACACTGGGGTGTCGGTGCGGACCGATGCCCTTTTTCTATGAAAAATCAGTTGGGGCAACTTGTGGCAGATGATTTAGGTTATTCTTATAGAACCTATATAGAAAATAACCTATATTACTTGCCACATCTTGCCCCAGTGTGAAAACAGCCGTGGTCACGCCCAGCGGTTATCATTTTCTTCCTGTATTTTTCTGCGATAAGCAGTGCGGGATTTTCTGCGGTTACGCTCTTTCTTGCATTCCGGGTTATCACAGTATTTTTGTCTGTTACCATTTTTGATGAACAGGCGGCCGCAACACTCGCAGGTGGCTACGCCCACACGGTCTGCATAGGCAATCGGATAATCTGTAGGGATAGATACATATTGCGACAGGGCGAATCGGGCAGCATCAAACACAGAGTGAAAATCGGGCATGACTTTTAATTCTCCATTTTCATCTATTCCCAGCTTCATGGTCACTCCACTCATTTCATTTAGGTAAGCAGATATTTTACCAAGATGTTTCTGCATAGGAAATGAATTAAAATCTGCAAATTCATTTGTCCATGTGATCCGTGCAAGGTCATCGGAAATATCAAGCTGATCCAGACATTTTTTGAACATAAGGATAACAAGAGTGTCACGGTACAGTTTTTCTAAATCATCCCTCATCTCTTTTAAAGCGAAAGTAAAACTTCCAAGTATATTGGTAGACACATCCCAATATTCTGCATCTTTATCTATATCCCATTTATATTCAGCAATAACGCCGGATGCGTAGTAAGGATGTGCGTACTGCTGACACCATGAAATGATATCATCGGCAGCAGTGTTGTCATCTTTTCCACGGATACTCTGATACAGATTGTTCAGGGAAAGCCAGAGTTCGTTTCCATCCAAGCCATAGCCACGGTTGAGCCGTGGCACATCTCCATCCCCCAGATAGGCGGTTATTATGATTTCCCCGTTCTTTTCTGTCTTTTCATAATATTTGAAAGTTGCTGTCAGTCTTGCATCCGCACTCATTTTTCCCAAACTGAAATCTTCGTTCATATTCTACCTCCATTCTTACCGATAGAACTTACTTCCAGTACGACCTCTTACCAATAGAAAATAGTCTTTGGTAACATTATAAAGTATACTGTGATAGAAAACAATAGCAATTCATGTTTGAAATGCAGAGAGGAGGATGGCTATGGATAAAATCACGATGAGCGTACAGGAAATGGCGATGCAGATGAGAATCAGCCTAAGCAAAGCATATGCTCTGACCAGAGAGGCAGACTTCCCGATCGTCCGTGTCGGCAAGCGAGTATTGATTCCGGTTTCGGAATTTAAAGTGTGGTTATCTGCAAGAGCCACAGAGAAATGATGCATCGGGAAATAAGCGGGAAAGGAGGAGCACAGGATGTACGAGAAACTTCCTGAACAGTTGAAAAAAGACGGACGGTTCTGTCTGTGGGAATATGAAGAGAGAAACGGACGCATGACAAAAGTGCCGTATCAGACAAATGGCAGAAAAGCGAGCAGCGCCGATAAAAATACCTTTTCGGATTTTCGATTGGCAGTTAATGCAATGGATGGTTATGACGGAATCGGTATGGGTGCATTTGATGATTTCTGCATGGTAGATATCGACCATTGCGTGTTTGGTGGAAAGCTGACACAGATGGCAGAAGACATCGTGGAGAGAATGGACTCCTATACAGAATTCAGCCCCTCCGGCACGGGAGTCCGCATAGTATGTAAGGCATCTTCCCTGTCTTATGATACGGGCAGATATTACATCAATAATCAGAAACTTGGGTTGGAAATCTATGCAGCAGGTGTGACGAAGAAATTCTGCACTCTGACAGGAAATGTGATCCGAAACTGTGGCATTGAGGAGCGAAGCACTGAACTTGGGGAAATACTGGAAACTTATATGCTCCGTCCGATTCCTGAGAAAAAGAATAGGACGCAGGATATTCCGGGCAGTTATCTTTCAGATGATTCGGTAGTTCGTCTGGCATCCGATTCCAGACAGGGTGAAAAGTTCAAAGCCTTGTGGAATGGAGAAATCCCGGAAGGAAAATCTCACAGCGATGCGGATATGTCGCTTGCAAGTATCCTTGCGTTCTGGTGTGGTGGTGATACAGAGCAGGTGGACAGGCTGTTCCGAAGATCGGGATTGATGCGGAGCAAGTGGGACCGTGTGCAGAGCGGTTCAACCTACGGTGCATTGACGCTGGAAAAGGCAGTGGCACAGGCATTGGATTTCTACAGGCCTTGTGCAAGGACATCAGCAGAGAGGGATTTTGATGATATGCTGCAGAAGCTGATAGAACTGAATGTGTCGGATAACGGCAGATACCCGTGGAACGATAACGGCTCAGGCAGATTATTTGCGGATGTGTATAAAGATATCGCTAGATATGTGCCGGAAAGGAAAAAGTGGTATGTGTATGACGGAACCCGGTGGATTCCAGACATTGGCGGACTGAAAACAATGGAGCTTGCAAAATCCCTTGCGGACAGTCTGGTCAGATATGCCCTGACAATTACTGATGAACGCAGAAGAAAGGACTATCTGGAATATTCTGCGAAATGGCAGAGCCGGAATTATCGCAATACTTATATCAGTGATGCTCAGAGTGTGTATCCGATTGCTATGTCGGAATTTGACTGTAACATTTATTACCTGAACTGCCAGAACGGAACACTGGATTTGCAGACCGGAGAGTTCCATCCGCATGCACCACAGGATAAGCTGACCAAGATTGCCGGGGCAGCCTATGATCCGAATGCCAAGAATCCCCGCTTTACCAGATTTGTCGCAGAGGTGATGAGTGGGGATGCGGATAAAGCAAGGTTCATGCAGAAAAGCCTTGGTTACGGGCTGACTGGGGATACACGTTATGAATGTATGTTTTTCTACTATGGTGCAACTACCAGAAATGGGAAAGGGACTCTGATGGAAAGCACACTTCATGTGATGGGAGATTACGGTTTGACTGTCCGCCCGGAAACGATTGCTGCAAAGCCGTCTGCCAACAGTCAGAACCCGACAGAGGATATTGCACGGCTTGCCGGAGTGCGGTTCGCCAATATCTCAGAGCCAAGGCGGGGATTGGTGCTGAATGAAGCACAGATCAAAAGCATGACGGGAAATGATACACTGAATGCCAGATTCCTGCATGAAAACAGTTTTGATTTTAAACCACAGTTCAAGTTGTATGTGAATACAAATTATCTTCCTGCTATTACGGATATGACACTGTTTTCGAGCGGACGTATCGTGATTATTCCCTTTGACAGGCATTTTGAGGAATGGGAGCAGGAACAGAATCTGAAAGCAGAATTTTCCAAGCCGGAGGCGGCAAGTGCCATCTTAAACTGGCTGATTGAAGGCTACACCATCTTGAAAGAAGAAGGTTTTGCCCAACCAAAAGCAGTAAAAGATGCCACCATGTCCTATCAGCATGACAGCGATAAGATGGAACTTTTTGTGGAGAAATTTCTGGAACAGGAGAATGATGCGGAATGCCGGACATCGGCAGTGTATCAGGCATACCGCAACTGGTGCAATGACAATGGATATTTTGCGGAGAACAGCCGGAATTTTAACCAGGCACTTCGTACAATCGGTACGGTAGTCCGCAAGCGTCCGAGGGATGGTGGAGAAAAAACCACACTTTTAACAGGATATCGGCTCTTGTGCAGAGATTTCCTCTGCTGAGAAAAAAGGAGGTATACATGGGAAAACAGAAAGCAGCACCACCGATGCGGTTTGAACCATCGGATTTTTCAACAGACAAGTACAGATGTGTGAATGTCATCAATTTAAGGGACAGATGCCCGGTCATTATCATGGCAAGCGAATCCTGTGACCCGCCCTATTACCGTGTGGTTGACGGCTCATTGGAGATGTTTTATCTGTCCTATTCTGAAGCAGTGGATTATTGCAGACAGAGTGGTTATATGACACAAAAATAATTTTTCAGGAGGTTTATTATGATTAACAGTACAGCTTATTATAACGATTTTTGGAACGAAATGAGAGGAAAACAGGCAGTTACGGACAGCCTTTATAACAACCGTGAAAGCAAGACAAATGCGTACCATCTGCCCGGAGAATCAAATAAAAAATATACGGCAGTACTACAGAAAGAAAGTGCAGTCCGTCAGCTGGCAACCGTTGTGAATGCGACCAGAAGTGACAGCCGTCTTTGGACATTTGACTGTGAAGGTCAGGCTGAATGGGGCGATATGGTCAATCTGGAGGGCATGGATAACGAGGACGATTTTCAGAGATTTGAAGTACAGGCATACCGATTGTCCGAGCTTGTCAGACTTGGATTGGAGTTCGCTTCTGACCAGTCCTTTGCCATAGAGGATTATGTAATCGGAAAAATGGCACGTTGTTTTGGCACAAGCGAGGAACAGGCGTTTATCAACGGAACAGGGGAAAATCAGCCGACAGGTATTCTGCACGCCACTGACGGAGCAGAAACGGGCGTGACGGCAGAGAGTGATTCTGCTATCAGCTATGATGAAATCATCAAACTGTATCTATCCGTGGATAAGAAATACCGTAAACATGGTACATGGCTTATGAATGACGAAACGGCTCTGGCACTCCGTACCCTCAAAGATTTAGCCGGAAACTATCTGTGGAAGGAAAGTGATGAAACGATTTTCTCAAAACCTGTGCAGATTGTTGATTCCATGCCGTCTATCGGAAAGGGGCAGAAAGTAATCGCATTTGGAGATTTCAGCAATTACTGGCTCGTTCAGCGTTTTCCGCTGACTATCCGCACACTGAAAGAAAAGTTTGCCATGCGTGGACAGGTAGGATATCTGGGATGTGAGTATCTGGATGGAAAGTTGATTCGTAAGGATGCAGTCAAGGTACTTCAGATGGCAGCAGACTAAGCAGTTGGGGCTGTGGAAATACTGCAGCCTCGTATGGAAGGAGGATTGCACATGACAATAGAAAAACATGATACTACGGAAAATACACTTGTCCCTGTGCGTGAAAAGTACACACTGACAATCAAAGAAGCAGCATCGTATTTTAATATCGGGACAAAGAAAATGCGTAGACTGGCAGAAGATAACAGAGGAAGATTTGCGGTATTCAGCGGAAACAGGTATCTGATTATCCGCCCGCAGTTTGAAAAATTTATCAGTGCTTCTTCGGAGATATAATTCCGTTTGTCTGCCGAAAGTAGTTGATATTATCAGCGTTCAGAGTGATATATAGTATGACCTCGAAAACCTGTGAAAACAGCCACTTTTGGCAGAAAGGAAGTACTTTTATGGCAAGACCAAGTTTAGCAGAAAAAGATATTTTAAATCCTTCTGAGGCAATTGAATATTTTGTTTTGAGCCGGAGAAAATTTTATGATTTATTGAGTAATATGGATGGAGAAGATTTTCTAGCATACTACGGAGAACGCAAGCTGATTCTTCGTGTAGCCTTTGAAAGGTATCTGCGTAACCATCCAGAACTAAGGAGGCGGGTATAATGGCAAAGGCAGGAAGAGGACAGACAAGGCGGGACTCCAAGCGTAGAGTATTAAGACCGGGAGAGAGTGTAAGAGCAGATGGAAAATATCAATATAAATATCATATTGATGGAAAACCACATTTTGTATATAGTTGGAAACTGGAGCCTACGGACAAACTTCCAAAGGGCAAAAAGCCATGCCTTTCCCTTCGTGAGTTGGAAAAACAGGTAAACACAGATTTGGATTTGCTTGTAAATATCGTAGACGGACAGATGACAGTATGTGAACTGGTAGAACGATATTTGAAAACAAAGACAGGAGTAAGGCAAAGCACGAAACAGGGATATGTTACAGTGCAGAGATTGCTTGCGAAGGAAACATTTGGCAAAAAGACGATACGGAGTGTGAAAACTTCCGATGCAAAGTTATTTCTTATAAAATTGCAACAGGAAGATGGGAAAAGCTACAGTTCCATTCATACCATCCGAGGAGTGCTGCGACCAGCCTTTCAGATGGCGGTGGATGATGACATTCTGGTAAAAAATCCATTCGGATTCCAGCTTGCCGGAGTTGTGGTAAATGATGCAGTTACAAGAGAGGCAATTTCCAAAGACCAGATGAGAAAATTCCTAAAGTTTGTGCATGACGATGTGGTGTACTGTAAATACTATGAAGTGGTGTACATACTCTTTCATACGGGAATGCGAATATCGGAATTTTGTGGACTGACGCTGAAGGACATTGATCTTGAGAACAGAACTGTGAATATTGACCACCAGTTGCAGAGAACATCGGATATGCGATACATCATAGAAACCACAAAGACAGATGCTGGAACAAGAGTACTGCCAATCACAGAGGATGTGGCACAGATGTTTCAGGCGATCATTGAGGACAGAAATGCACCGAAAGTGGAGAAGTCCATAGATGGATATAGCGGATTCCTGTTTTACGATGATAATGGAATGCCACTTGTGGCAATGCACTGGCAACATCGTTTCAATCATATGGTTGGAAGGTACAATGATATCTACCGGGTGCAGATGCCAAATATCACGCCTCATGTATGCCGACATACCTATTGCTCCAATATGGCAAAATCGGGAATGAATCCAAAGACATTACAGTACCTCATGGGGCATTCGGATATTTCAGTCACGATGAATGTGTACACGCATATCGGATTTGATGATGCCGAAGAAGAACTGAAGCGGGTGGAAGAGTTCCGGAAGGCACAGGCAGAAATAGAAAAGAAGAATGAGAAACCGATGTCACAAAAGATGTTTAAGGTAATTTGATATAGAAGATGGTTAACGCTCCGGCTTGGCTGGAGCGTTTTTTTTCTATGGAAAAGAAATGAAAATGACGATATAATATAATTTAGATAATTATATGAAAAGAGATGGTGATAAATGGAAGTGTATCAGGGAGTTGCTATGACAGATGGACTTAATAGAAAAAAACATTTTATTCCATTAAGTACAATTTTAAAAGCATATCGCGATACTTGGGATAGAATGATACCTATGAATATAGGACACGATAGAACGAAACCTATAGGATATACAAGGCTAACTGGAGTTTATATGGAACCAGGTAAAGCGTATGTTACTAATGAAGGTGCTATCATGGAAACAAGTGAAGAACATGAGATGTTACGAAAAATGATAGAGGTAAATGATTATCAACAGTTTTGCGAGGCTCATAGAGATGAAATTGATTCATTAGTTGGAAAGTTAAAAGATGTAATTACGGATTCGTTCCGGGTAGCTCCTATAGGACAAGCGGTAGCAATAAAAGATAATGATATAGTAAAAAGATTATTTCCAGAGTGGATAAATAACTTTAAAGATGGTCTTACGGATATTAATGAATTGGAATCTGTATATTCAACCACAACGGATGGAGAAAAAGGAGTTTTGATTCCAGGTGTATATTTTAAAGATGGGTATCTGTTGTTTGCACATCAGTTTTTTAGAAGAACATTATCGATATTAAATTCTACCAATGAAGAATTTTTTGTTTCATTTGAGAAGTTAAGAGATATTCCTAACCTAAATGTTAAAGTTGCACTAGATATGGATATGGTAGGACTTCCGGGAACAGAGCATCCTGAAATAGAATATCAATATATTAGGGGGCCTTATTTTAGTGAAGATTTGAAATTAATACCAGAGGGTGTGACTTGTTATGAAAATGAACATTATGACAATCTATTTTCAAACATTGTGGGAACACAATTTTATTGGCATAAACAAGATGGAACTAGAACTTTTGAATGTGAGGAATTATGTGATAGAGAAAATGTTTCATTTGACGGTGGAAATACTATGCTTTGGGGATGTAGATATGTTCATAGCATGTTGAATCCAAGTACAGGATTACCTACGCATCTTGATGGTGCAATAAGATTATATAATGAAGAAAATATTCTTGAACGTATTGATAAAAAAAATGATATTAGTAAATGTGGAAAAAATTCGAAGTATATTAAACTTTGGAGAATTGATAATGATTTTTCGGTATCACTATGGAAAGAATTGATTAGTAGCTTTTATAGAGAAAATTCATTGATTGGCGAGTATTTTGGTGGAATAGATGAAAAATATGAACAAATAAAAAAAGAGAGTGCACAAAGAAATTCTATAGTAGATAGATCAAACAAGTTTATTCCAGTTGATTTGAATAAAGGAGATGGATTGAGAATTTTCTTTAGATATTCACCCAAAATAGATATTTCAGATAGTTATGATGTACGAATTATAAACAAGGATGAGTTTATATGTAATGAGGAAAAACGAGTAAAGATATTAGAAGCAGATTCAATTACCTTTTTTAAGCTTCTTATAAGAAAGGGAATTAAGCTAAGAATGCCATTTACTACAATGATAGAGTTTGGGGATACAGTAACTAATTTTCCCACAATATGTTGTGGAACTCTGGAAACTATATATACAGTGTTGGAAGCAATATATGATTTATGTAATGCTTGGAACGAAAATGGCGACAACAGATTACTATCGGTTGGAATTATGCTTAATGAGCATGATGAAGCTGTACAATTATCATTTGCGGGGCATGTGTCAGATTATGTTTCTACTTTGAAAGTTTCATTGGAAGAGAGAAAAGATACTTTTAATGATTTGGTAGAAAGACTATACACTGAAAATAATAATTTTGGAAACGCAGGGGATAGACCTAATAAATTCACATTGATTCATGGAGATGTAGTTTGCTTTGATAGATATGTGGTTCATCCAAAATATATTTCTGGAACTAGGTGGGAAGGGAAAGAGGAAATAGTAGAATTAGCTGTTTCTAAGGAAGAAGCATCATATCTTAAAGATAATAAGATAATTTGTGCACCGATTAAGTGGGTAAAAAATAGTAAGTGTACTAAATGTGGTGCCGACTATTTGAGATGCAAGTGTGTTAAATTTATTGATGAGGATGTTTCGGAGAATCATATTGAATACGAGCAAATAGGTATGACTTGGACAAATCGCAGTGCGTATTATCCAGAAGGAGAATTATTATTAGATTAAAAATAATCCTTAGTAGTAAGCCTACCCTGTTTTACTACCAACTTTACTACTAACAGGTAGTAATACCTTGCTCCATCTTGCCCTATTTTGCCAAGATGCCACCTAAATCATACATTTCACAAATTCCCGAAATCCCTTGCAAACAGGGCATTCCGGGGCAAAACAAGGAGAAACAAAACTATGATTAAAGTACTATTCATCTGCCACGGCAATATCTGCCGAAGCACTATGGCGGAAAGCGTAATGACATATTTAGTTGAAAAAGAGGGACTTGCTGATAAGTTCTATATCAATTCTGCGGCGACAAGCCGCGAGGAGATTGGTAATGGGGTGCATCATGGCACTGTTGCCAAGTTAAAGAAAGAAGGAATTCCGGTGATTCCTCACAGGGCAGTGCAGATGACTCTGAATGATTATGAGGAATATGATTACCTTATTGGAATGGACACGGAGAATATCCGTAATATGCAGAGAATATCAGGCGGAGATCCGGATGAGAAGATATATAAGCTGCTTACTTTTGCGGGAAGCGGACTTGATGTGGCAGATCCATGGTATACGGGAGATTTTGAGGCAACTTACAGGGATGTTCTGGCAGGCTGCAAAGGACTACTTGAATGCCTTAAGGAAGAATTGTAGCCCGCTACCCACCTACCACGGCAGAATATACATATTCCTCTGGTAAGAGCCGAATACAGTGGCAGTTGCCTTAAGCTCTGCACCGAGACGGCGGAAAGACGAATTGCTGGCGACGTTGTCAGGGTGGGCTACGGCGATGATTGTGTCGATGCCGCGGTTGCGGGCAATTGTGCAGAGGCACTTGTTAAGCTCACACATGAGATTGTGACCACGGAAGTCCGGGTGAACCATGCATCGTCCGACTTCAGCTACATTTGTAGAACGAATGTCGAGACCGAGCTTTTCAGCTTCCTCGGCAAATTCATGTTCATTAAAGAAAAGGGCGCTGGCGGCAACAAGTTCATTATCGTCATTAAATGCACCTAAGAAGCATGTCCAGTCAGCATCAAAGAAATGTGAGCGTTCAATATCATCAATAGGAATCCACCATTCCGGAACAGGAAGAGCATTTTCTATAGTATATATAAGCTGTTCAAGGGCAGCCTTATCATTTTTATCTAATACACGGATATTCATAGCAATCTCCTATACACTTAAATTCAGAAATAACTTTAATATTACCTTAATATATGCAAGTTATAATCCTAATCCACCACATTATAATATGTATGTATCTTAAAATCAAAATATTTTTAAATTCGCGGGCAGAATATTAAGCAGGCACAAATTAATGCCGATATACATTTACAAGACATATTGCTTCTTGAATATTTATAAAAATATATATTTAGATAGATTTTTTTTATTTAGGGCTTTTAAATTTCCTTTTTTATGTATATAATGGTGATTAGCCATGGGTACACATGGCTTCTATGACTTTTGATTTTATGTTTTATCTGAATATATCGGACAAGCAGAAGGTCCGCATTGTTTTATAAGAAAGGGGAATTATCATGTTATCAACAGATATTGGTATAGATTTAGGTACTGCAAGTATTCTTGTGTACATCAGAGGCAAAGGTGTTGTTCTTAAAGAGCCTTCAGTTGTTGCATTTGACAGGGATACTAATAAGATTAAGGCTATCGGTGAGGAAGCAAGACTGATGCTTGGTAGAACACCAGGTAACATCGTTGCTGTAAGACCTCTTCGTCAGGGTGTTATCTCTGATTACACTGTAACTGAGAAGATGCTTAAGTACTTTATCCAGAAGGCTATCGGCAAGAGAATGCTTAAGAAGCCTAGAATCAGTGTATGCGTACCTTCAGGTGTTACTGAGGTTGAGAAGAAGGCGGTTGAGGATGCTACTCTTCAGGCAGGCGCAAGAGAGGTTGCTATTATTGAAGAGCCTATCGCAGCAGCTATCGGTGCAGGTATTGATATTTCAAGACCATGCGGTAATATGATTGTTGATATCGGTGGTGGTACAACTGATATCGCTGTTATCTCTTTAGGAGGAACTGTTGTAAGTACTTCTATTAAGATTGCCGGAGATGATTTTGATGAAGCTATCGTAAGATACATGAGAAAGAAGCATAATCTTCTTATTGGTGAAAGAACCGCAGAAGATATTAAGATAAAGGTTGGTTCTGCTTATCCTAAGGCAGAAGTCACAACTATGAATGTACGAGGAAGAAACCTTGTAACAGGTCTTCCTAAGACTGTAGAGGTAAGCTCAGAGGAGACAGAGGAAGCTTTAAGAGAGGCAACTTCACAGATTGTTGAAGCTGTTCACAGCGTTCTTGAGAAGACTCCACCAGAACTTGCATCTGATATTGCAGACAGAGGAATTGTCCTTACAGGAGGCGGAAGTCTTCTTTCAGGACTTGAGGATTTAATTGAAGCCAAGACAGGAATTAATACGATGACAGCCGAAGATCCAATGACATGTGTTGCTATTGGTACAGGTAAGTTTATTGAGTTCCTTGCAGGCTACAGAGACGAAGTTAAGTAACCTGAAACATTTTTAATAAGATTATTACAAATGTTTCTTAACATTCTGGCAGAATGGACAATTTTTATGCCGGAAGAATATATTATCAAGAAAGAGGCGGGCTATGGTAAAAGGGCTTTATACAGCGTACTCTGGCTTGACAGTTCAGCAGAAGAGACTGGATGTAGTGTCTAATAATCTGGCTAATGCAACTACCACAGGTTATAAGAAAGAAGGACTTACGACACAGTCGTTTAAAGATGTTTATGGCATCAAAGTTAAAGATGAAACTGTGGGCTATATTAATCAGAATATCGGAACTCTGAATCTTGGAGCGAAAGTAGGAGAATCCTTCAGAAGCTGGGATCAGGGCTCTTTCCAGAACACAGGCAATACATTTGACTTTGCACTGAGTGGAAGTGGATTGTTTTCGATTTCTTTCACTAACAAAGCTGGAGAAACTTCAACGCTTTATACCAGGGACGGATCTTTCCAGATGAACCGTGAAGGTTATCTGGTAACCAAGGATGGTGATTTTGTATTGGGCGAGAATGGTCCGATACAGTTACCTACAGACTTTGAAAAACTGACTGTAGAAGAGAGTGGCGAAATATATGCTGACGGGCAGTATGTAGACAGATTTGCTCTTGTAGATTTTGAGAATTATGACTATGTTGAGGCATATGGCGAGAATCTTTACAGAGCTGTAGATGGCGCAACACAGACAGATGCTGCAGCAACAGTTAATCAGGGATATTTGGAGGCTTCCAATATTAATGTGGTAACAGAGATGGTAGATATGATATCTATTGCAAGAGATTTTGAAAGTAATCAGAAGATTATGAATACTATCGATGAGATGTTAGGAAAGATGGTATCTATATCTGAGATTTAGTAACAACTGTTAGGCATATACATATGGAGGACTGACGACATGATGAGATCATTGTGGACTGCTGCATCAGGAATGATGAGCCAGCAGACAAGCGTAGATACTATTGCCAACAATCTGGCAAATGTTAATACAGTAGGATATAAGCAGGAGCAGACTCAGTTTAAGTCTCTGCTTTACCAGAATCTTCAGGCGAAGACTACTTCTGCCAACGGAGAGAATAAACCTGTTGGAGCACAGGTTGGACTTGGTTCAAGAGTTTCAGCAGTAACATCAATATATACACAGGGTGCATTAAATGCAACTGACAGTAAAACAGATTTTGCAATTAATGGAGATGGTTTTTTTGCAGTAAGAAATACTAATACTGACGAGACTGTGTATACAAGAAATGGACATTTTACATGGGCAACAGCTACAGAAGGTGTAATGCTTAGTACTTCTGAAGGATATCCTGTACTCAGCGCAGATGGCGCAGAGATAGTTCTTGGACAGGACGCTAATGGTAAAGATTATAAGACTAATCTTATTACTATTGATACAGACGGCAACCTTTTATATCCTGACGAGTCTAACAATCCGGCACCAATCGGTATTAAGATTGGCTTATATCAGTTTTCTAATCCAGCAGGACTGGATAAAATTGGTGGAAGCTACCTTTCAGAGACTGAGGCGTCAGGAGCTGCACTTAACGAAGCGTATGATGCAGTTGGGAAGAAGAGCTCATTAAGACAGTCATATCTTGAATCATCTAATGTTCAGGTTGCAACTGAGATGGTTAATCTTATTACAGCACAGAGAGCGTATGAATTATGTTCTAAGGCTATAACAACATCTGATACAATGATGGAGCAGGCTAATAACCTTAAGAGATAAGCGGGGTGTAGTATATGAGTGATTCTATTACGGGACTTAGCAGTAAGAATTATTCAGATGTGTATGATTCTAAAGCGGGTTCTTTAACTAATAAACTTACAGATACTGATTATTCTAAGGCATCAGACGATGAACTTATGTCTGTATGCAAGGATTTTGAAAGTTATTTTGTTGAACAGGTTCTTAAGTCAATGGAGAAGATGGCTAAGATTGATTCAGAAGACGAGGATAGCAATCTGTTTACCTCTATGGCTGGAATTGGCGGAACAGAGGATACTTCACTTAATACATTAGGAAGTTACTTTGGAGATGAGATGGTATCATCGTATGCTAAGCTTATGACTGATTCTAATAAGGGCAAAGGACTTGGAATAGCACAGACGCTTTATGAACAGATGAAGAGAAATTATTCTACAGAGTCTATTCCTAAGGCAGATGAGCAGGAATAATATTTAACATAAAGGAGATAACAGATTGGATTACGAGTCTGTGAAATATGTAGAGGGCTTTGTGGAGAATATTATCTTCAGGGATGAAGACAATGGATATACGGTTTTTAATATTGTATATAATGATGAAGAAATCACCTGTGTTGGAGTGTTAAGCTATATCAACACAGGTGAATTTATTACCGCACAAGGCGAATTTGTTAAGCATGCAGTTTACTACATGCAGTTTAAAGTCACATCTTATGAGTTCAGGGCGCCGGATGATGCTGCATCCGTAAGGCGTTATCTAAGCTCCGGGGCAATCAAGGGTATCGGCGAGAAGATGGCTGAACGAATAGTTAAGACATTTGGCGATGATACATTCAGGATTATGGAAGAAGAACCGGAGCGTCTGGCTGAGATTAAAGGAATAAGCATGTCTAAAGCTATGGATATAGCAAACCAGCTTATTGACAAGAAAGACATCAGAAAAGCAATGATGTTTCTTCAGCGTTATGGAATCCAGATGAATCTTGCCAACAAAATATTTAAGCGTTATGGAAACGACATTTATAACATTCTTGAACAGAATCCGTACAGGCTTGCTGATGACATAGAGGGTGTCGGTTTTAGGACGGCTGATGAGATTGCTTCGCGTGCCGGAATCAAGATTGATTCTGAATTCAGGATTAAGAGCGGAATATTTTATGTGCTTAACCAGGCGACAATGCAGGGACACACATATCTTCCGTATGATAAGCTTGTGCGTCAGGTCAACGAACTGCTTTTAATTGATGTCCAGGACTATGACAAATACCTTATGGACCTGACAATGGATAAGAAGATAGTTGTCAAGGTTAAGGACAATGTAAAATGTGTCTATGCCCGTATGTATTACAACATGGAAGCAAATGTTGCAGCTATGCTTAATAATCTTGATGTCCAGATTGAGGAAGACCAGAAATTCATTGATGACAGGATTGCAAGGATTGAGGATAAAGAAGGCATAAATCTTGATGATATACAGAAAGAGGCTGTTGTGAAAGCAGTAAGAAACGGGCTTGTTGTTATTACTGGCGGACCGGGAACCGGTAAGACTACAACTATTAATACAATAATTAAATATTTTGAACTGGAAGGTCTGGAAATCAGGCTTGCAGCGCCTACGGGACGTGCAGCAAAGAGAATGACAGAAGCCTGTGGTTATGAAGCACAGACAATCCACAGAATGTTAGAGATAAGCGGAGGCGTGCCGGATGGCGACAGAAAGTCGGCAGCAACGGGGTTGTCTATGTTCTTTGAGAGAAATGAAGATAATCCGCTTGAGGCTGATGTTATTATTGTTGATGAGATGTCGATGGTAGACATAAGCATTATGAATTCACTTCTTAAAGCTGTTTCGATTGGAACGAAACTGATTCTTGTAGGTGATGTGGATCAGCTTCCAAGTGTAGGTCCGGGAAATGTACTTAAAGACATTATAGAATCCGGATGTTTTCCGGTTGTTAAGCTGGAGAGGATATTCAGACAGGCGGCACAGAGCGAGATTATTATTAATGCCCATAAGATAAACAGGGGTGAGGAGGTAGTACTTAACAAGTACAGCAAGGATTTTCTCTTTGTTCACAGAAACGGTGCAGACAATATAATAAATGCGATGAAAACGCTTATTAAGGACAAACTTCCGGACTATGTAGGTGCCGATGTGTATGATCTTCAGATTCTTACACCATCAAGAAAATCCAATGTCGGGGTTGAACGCCTTAATAAGATTATGCAGGATTTTCTTAATCCGGCTGATGCTGTCAAGCAGGAAAGACAGGTGGGTGATGTTACTTTCCGTGAAGGTGATAAGGTCATGCAGATTAAGAATGATTATCAGCTTGCATGGGAAAAACGCAGCAGATATGGTATTCCAACAGAACAGGGAACGGGCGCATTTAACGGGGATACCGGAGTTATAGAGAGAATAAGCACATTTGATGAGAATGTAACTGTGAAATTCGAAGATGGCAGATTCGTTACTTATGAATTCTCACAGCTTGATGAGCTTGAACTTGCGTATGCGATTACGGTTCACAAATCACAGGGAAGTGAGTACCCGGCGGTTATTATTCCGATGTCGCAGGGACCAAGAATGCTGATGAACAGGAATATTCTGTATACGGCAGTTACAAGAGCAAGAAAATGTGTGTGCCTCGTTGGGGAAGAGGAGATATTCAGGCTTATGGCTGACAATGTATCAGAGTCAAAACGATATTCTTCACTCACAGACAGGATTGAAGAAATCAGACATATTGAAGATTTCGGACAATGATAATTGATATGTTTATATGTGATAATGATGACAATAATGGGGGATTATGGATTATAAGAAGGTATTAATGGAGGCAGTTAATGCGGTACTTCCACCAGCGTGTCCTATGTGTGGAAAGCCGGCACCTTTTGTTGGAGGGATAAGGGCAGATATATGTGGAAGCTGCATGCATAATATAAATTATGTAAGCGAGCCTGCCTGTTTAAAATGTGGTAAGCCGGTGAAAGATGAAGAAACAGAATACTGCAGTGACTGCAGCAGGCAGAAGCATGTATATGACCAGGCATGTGCGTTGTATGAATATTCTAAGAATGTCAAGGAATCAATATACAGATTTAAATATTATAACAAGCAGGAATATGCAGGAATATATGCGAAGCAGATGGCGGACAGATGTGGCAGGATGATACGCATGTGGTCGCCGGATGTGATAATTCCTGTTCCGATTCATATTTCGAAATATAAGGAGCGTGGGTTTAACCAGGCTGGGCTTATTGCGCAGGCACTTGGAAGAGCCATGCAGATTCCGGTAGATGAGGAATATCTCGTAAGGATTGTTAAGACTCAGCCCATGAAGGAGCTAAGTAATCGGGAAAGAATTAAAAATCTGCAAAATGCTTTTCAAGTAAGAGGAAAAGTTGTAAGATATAGAAAAGTATTAATCGTGGACGACATATATACAACAGGAGCAACATTTGATGCATGTGCAGCAGTACTTAAAGACGCAGGAGTGTCACAGGTATATGGTATAAGTCTGTGTGTGGGAGACGGATTTTAAAGTATGAGCTGCTTTAGTAACTGGACCTGTTAACGAGATTGATAAAGAAGATTAACAAGGAGAAGCTATGGAAGTTAAGAATTGTAAGAACTGTGGAAGATTATATAATTATATAGGTGGTGTGTACAGACTTTGTCCTGAATGCATGAGAAAGCTTGAAGAAAAGTTTCAGGAGGTTAAAGATTATATAGAGGATAATCCAAGGGCTGATATGAGAGAAATATCTGAGAATTGCGATGTCAGTACAAGACAGATTGAACAGTGGATAAGAGAAGAAAGATTATCGTTCAGTGATGATTCACCTATTGGTATTGCATGCGAAGTATGCGGAGCTACCATAAGAACCGGAAGATATTGTGAGAGATGTAAGAACGATTTATCTAACAGACTGGGAGGCATGTACGGAAGCAGATCTTCAACCGTTGATGCTGATAAGATAAGAGAGAGAAGAGAAAAGGCAAGGATGAGATTTCTTGATAAATAATAAGCTTTTTTCAAAACGGGTATAAAGTATTTGCGGAAACTGTCCGATATCTTACACATGAAGCAAGAGAGTATCTGCTTTAATTAATGGAAAGTGAGGCGGTTAATATGCGCATAGATGCTTATAATGCTGTTAATCAGATATATCAGACCAGCCAGATTTCTAAAGCTAAGACAGCAGCTAAGACATCATCGGTTAGTGACAAGTTTGAGATTTCTGACACAGCCAAGACATATCAGACAGCCAGGACAGCAGTAAGTAAGGCTTCTGATGTTCGAGAAGACAAGATTGCTGATATTAAGGCACGTATGGCAGCAGGAACTTACAACATCAGTTCAGAAGCTGTTGCAGATAAGATTCTGAACAACATTTCAACATTAACATTTTAGTGGGGTTTTATTAGATGGCAAGTTTGATAGATTCTTTGATTAATATAATGAATGATGAGAACAGACAGTATACTGAGCTTTTGGACTTGTCTAATAATAAGACTACTGCTATTGTTAAGGGAGATGTCGGACAGCTTCAGGAGATATTTGGTAAGGAGCAGAAGCTTATTGATATTCTTAACAGACTGGAGATGGAGAGACAGTCATGTGTTGCAGATATATGTAAGATTCTGCATCTGTCAGCAGCAGAGGTTAAGGTGAGTCAGATAGTAAGACTGTTAGAAAAGAAGCAGGCAGAGCATGATGCTTTAGAACAGTCGTATCTGAGTCTTAAGAAAACTGTAAACCAGCTTACGCAGGTTAATGATAATAACAGGCTGCTGCTTAAGGAATCAATGGATATGATTGATTTTGAGATTAATCTTGCGAAGAATGCAAGTATGGCTCCACAGACGGCTAACTATGGAAAGGGAGCGTATGAGGAGACAGGTGGCATGGGAAGCACAAGCTTTGATGCCAGGCAGTAATATTCTGATGGCATATCAGGATGCCACGGATATAAGACAATATGAATAATATCACGGATGATTTATTGTGAGATGGGGTTGTCCGTGTTGGATTGAAAGCCACATTTTTACTAAGGAAATGTGGCTTTTTTAGTCTCTGGGGTGTTTTGTTTTAAAAAAATGACGATATACATATAAGATTATGAATTAAGTAAGAAAGAGGTGACCTTATGGCTAATGGAATGGCAGGATTGTTTGTTGGAGCAAGCGGTTTGAAAACAGCTCAGACAGCGCTCAACACAACAGCACACAATCTGTCTAATATTAACACAACCGGATATACAAGACAGCAGGTTACTTTCTCTGATACTACATATGTCAATGTCAACAGTAAGGACAAAGTAAGTTATGCAAGCTATGGACTTGGTGTTGCAATATCTGAGGTAAGAAGAATAAGAGATCAGTATATTGACCTGGCATACAGGAATGAAAATTCAAGACTCGGATTCTATGAAAGCCAGTATAATGCTGTTCAGGAGATAGAAGATCAGTTTGGTGAGATGCAGGGTGTAACTTATGAGTCATATCTTACCAATCTGTATGATTCAATTAACGAACTTGCCAAGAATCCGACAAGTACAGTTGCAAGGTCATCACTTATCCAGAATGCGACTGCATTTATAGAGAAATCAGAAAATGTGTATAAGGGGCTCAGGGATTACCAGACAACTCTTAATACACAGGTTAGTAATATGGTTAATAAGATTAATGATCTTGCAGGTCAGATATATAAGCTTAATAAGAGTATTGCCAAGGTGGAAGCACCGGGTATTGAGAAAGCTAATGATTTAAGAGACCAGAGAGATGCGGCAATAGATGAACTCAGCAAATATATAGATATTACTTATTATGAATCAGAGAATAAGGAAACTATTATAAATGCAGCCGGAGTTCCTCTTGTAACATCAGGTGAACTTACAGCTATGAGTACAAGAGTTGTCGAGGGAACAACACTTGTTATTCCCACATGGCCATCGTATGAAAGAGATGTTTATGAAGATGGCAAGCTGGCGTCTAATGCTGATGATACAGATAAGGGACAGCTTAAGGGACTTATTATTGCAAGAGGCAATATGGTTGTAGATTATACAGTGGTTCCGGTTGCACCTGACAGCAATGATTATGACATGAGTACTGAGGAAGGCCGTACAGCATATCAGCAGGCCTATAATGAATATGCAAAGCAGCAGGAATACTACAATACATATGTAGAGCCTTCAGCAATTCTTAGCGCTATGGCGGGATTCGATAAGCTTGTTAATGGAATTGTTGAAAGAATCAACGGAATCTTGTGTCCGGAGAAAACTGAGACAAGGACTAATCCTTATCTTAATGCAGATGGAAGTGAGATTCAGGCAGATACATACATATATAATTCAGTTGATAAGGCGGTTCTTTATGACAGATACGGAAGAGAGGTTACCGGAACTGATAACGGTGATGGTACTTACAGCTATGCATCTGGTGAGAAATTATACGAGAGTGCAGGCGGAGCAGCGGTTCCGGTTGATTCATATGAGTATCTTATGCTTGACATGGACAAGACTGGATACGGTATGGATGACGATAAGACTGTTGGTACAGAACTGTTTTCAAGAATTGGAACAGACAGATATATTAAGACTACAGGTGATAATGGAGAGACAATCTATCTTAGAAACAATCTTAATGAGACAGATTATGAATCATTATATAAGCTTGGCAATCTGAAGATTAATCCTGAAGCAGCACAGAATGTAGGAAAGATTCCACTTTCTACTGTACAGGGTAAGGAAGATTTTGACAGAGCCAAGGAACTCGTGGATATATGGGATGAGAAATTCGCTTCCCTTAACCCGGACATGTATGCGAAGTCGGATTACATGTCATTCTACAATAATTATATTGGTGAATATGCCACTATGGGTAAGGCACTTTATAATTATGTAGGTAGCCAGACAACGATGGTTGATGGTTATGATAACCAGAGACTACAGTCAGAGGGTGTATCCTCTGATGAAGAGTTAGAGAAGATGATAAAGTATCAGCAGGCATATAATGCAGCATCGAGATATGTTAATGTAGTAAGCGAAATGCTGGAACATCTCGTTACTTCACTTGGACGTATATAAATGCTGATTAATACAGGAGGATAATATGGCATCAACATTTTTTGGATTAACAATTGCATATACAGGATTGCAGGCGGCGCAGACATCTATTAATGTTACATCACATAATCTTGCTAATATCAATAACCAGGCATATACGAAGGAGACAGCTTCTATTAAGGCTGGTGAGGCATTGCGTTCATATGCTAAATATGGAACACTTGGTGCAGGAGTTATCGTTGATGCAATTAATCAGACGAGAGATTCTTACTATGATGAGAAGTACAGAAATAATTATACTAATTATGGACAGTACAATGTTAAGGATACATACATGTCACAGATACAGAATTATCTCAATGAGTTCACACTTAAGGGATATTCAACAGAGTATGAGAATTTCTTTGCAGCACTTAACCAGCTTGATCTTACACCGGCTGATACATCAGCAAAGAACCAGCTTATCAATAATGCAAAGAGCATGACAGATTACTTTAATACTCTGGCTACTAATTTAAGGAATGTTCAGATAGACGCTAATAACGAGATTAAAGATACTGTTAACCAGATTAATTCTCTGGCACAGAGCATTTCTTCTCTTAATAAGCAGATTAATCAGATTCAGGCTAATTATGGCAATGCCAACGACCTTAAGGATCAGAGAAATGCTTTAATTGATGACCTTTCAAAGCTTGTTAATATATCAGTAAGTGAGACAGACATTGGCAACAATCTTACAGACCTTCAGATTACAATTAATGGTAATTCGCTTGTTAATGGCTATAATTACCATACTCTTCAGACTGTTTCAAGAGATGAACCAAGAAATGTATCAGATGCGGCAGGTCTGTATGACATACAGTGGGAGACCGGACAGCCATTTAACATATACAGCACTTCATTAGGCGGAGAGTTAAAGGGACTTATTGATATAAGAGACGGATGTAATGGTGAGATTGAAAAATATGCCACAACAACTGACGATGATGGCAATGAAACATACAAGACAGATGCAGAGGGGAATATCCTTACTGATACAGTAAGTAAGGTGGACAGCAATACTAATTATAAGGGAGTTCCTTATTATCAGGCACAGCTTAACCAGTTTATACAGACATTTGTATCATCAATCAATGAGATTCTTACAAAGGGTGTTACATCAGATGGCTCGGCAAGCGGAATTCCACTTTTTGTAATGTCAGATGGAAGCAAGGCTCTTACAGCGTCAAGTGTAACAGTTAATCAGGATCTTATTGATAACGCGGACCTTCTTGCCACCAAGTACAAGGAAAGCGATGGAGAAGCCAATACTAGCCTGATTGTAGACCTTATCAATTCTAAAGATGCTAAGATATATGACGGAGGTACGGGAACATATTTCCTCGAAAGTATTGTCAGTGATATGTCAATAGATGCAAGTAAGGCAATTAATTTTACAAAGAATTACAACAATCTTAAGACAACTATACAGAACCAGAGATTATCTGTAATGGGTGTTGATACAGATGAAGAAGCCATGGATCTTGTAAAGTTCCAGCAGGCATATAATTTAAGTTCGAAGATGATGACTGTCATGAATCAGTTATATGACAGACTTATTAATAATACAGGTGTATAAAACAGTAAAAGAATTCTTCTCCTCACCATAGGGGCGGTTTTTGATTCGCGATATAAGGAGGCACAATATGCGTATTACTAACCAGATGATGGTAAACAGCTCAATATCCAATATTCAGGGAAATAAGAGCCAGCTTAATGATTTAAGTACACAGCTCTCAACACAGAAAAAGATTAATAAGCCTTCTGATGACCCTATTATAGCCATCAGGGCATTGAGACTGCGTTCAAGTCTTGATGAGGTAACACAGTATCTTGGAAAGAATATTCCTGATGCATCATCATGGTTAAGTGTAACTCATGATGCATTAGACGAAAGCAACAAGATTATACAGGATTTGTATAATTACTGTGTGCAGGGCTCTACGGATTCATATTCAGAATCTGAGCGTAACACTCTTGCTGAAAGTCTTAACAAGCTGGTGGAAGCTTATTATGAGCAGGGGAATGTTGATTATGCCGGAAGATATGTATTTACAGGACATGCTACAGATAAGCCTCTGACATATCAGTCAGATGAAACTGCTAAAGATGTTGATTATAAAATTACACAGAATTTTACGCGAGATGATTTATCTAATAAGACAGCATACACTAATGCATATACTAATGACGATATTATCAATCTTAATGTAAAGACAGACGCTAACGGAAATATAATCACACCTAATATAACAGATGTGCACAGAATCCAGCTTGCATATGACGAGATTAACGGAAAAACATTTTCAATGAGCATGGGAGATAATAATTCTGCCAATATAACTATTGCTGATGATGGGAGTGTTACTGTAGATGGAGGACTTACTGTTCCGGTAACTGATGCAGACGGTAATACAGCTGATACAGCTGTAAATGTGGTTACAACGACAGATCCTAATTATGTTCCGGGAGAGAATGAGATTGCAATTAACTCAACAACAGGCGAGCTTCTTCTTGGTGAGAATGTATACAAGTCAGTGTATGCTGATAATGCATTTTCAGTGACATACGAGAAGAGCAATTTTATAAAGGGTGACATTGACCCGACAATGTATTTTAACTGTGTTGATAATAATACAGGAATTGAGTACAACAAGCAGAGTGAGGATATTGAATATATAATTAATTTCTCACAGAAGATTAAGGTTAATACAGAAGCTGATGAAGCTTTCAATATATATCTTGGAAGAAATGTTGATGACCTTGTCAATGCAGTACAGAATGTCCTTGATATTAATGACCAGATATCAAAGATTGAGTCTATGCAGAAGGAAGGACAGTACAGCGATGAGGCTTCGCAGAAGAAGTTAAGTGATATTATGGAAGGCCTTACAAAGCAGAGAGATTTTGCAAAGTCTAAAATGAAGGACGCTTTTGAAGCGGGAATCGGTCAGATGCAGGGCTATCAGGAGCAGGTATCTAATGCGAAGGCTGATGTAGGTAACAGACAGATAAGACTTGACCTTACCAAGACAAGACTTACAGAGCAGAAGACTAATTTCACTGATCTTAAGTCTCAGAATGAAGACATTGATCTGGAAGAGATTGTTGTTACATATACATCAGCACAGCTTGTATATCAGGCAGCATTATCAGCTGCGAGCAAGGTTGTCCAGCAGACACTGCTTGATTTTCTTGGATAATTCCGGCATAAGAGAGGAATACAGTGAGGCAGGCTGAGAGTTAAGCTGTATAAACAGCATTGACAGATAAAGGATAGAATTAAGATTTGGAGGTTTGACATGAAAGTACAGACTAAATGGTTTGGAGAGATTGAAGTTAGTGATGATAAAATCATCACATTTGACAAGGGAATTATTGGATTTGAGGACTGGAAGAAGTATACTCTTGTGTATGATGCAGAGAAAGAGGAGAATATCTCTATTATATGGCTTCAGGCGATTGATGAGCCAACACTTGCACTTCCTGTCATGAAGCCGGAATTCGTGTATGAGACATATGATCCTGTTGTTGAGGATGAGCTTCTTAAATCTCTCGGAGATGATATACAGGATGATAATATCAGAGTGTACTGTGCGCTTACGGTACCACAGGATATTACTAAGATGACAATTAATCTTAAAGCTCCTATTATTGTTGATTTTGATACGATGAAGGGAATACAGCTTATAGCAGATAATTCTGAATATCAGGTAAGATATCCTATATACGATATTCTAAAGAAGGAGGAGAACTAATATGCTCGCATTATCAAGAAAGAAAGACGAAGCAATCATTATTAATGATGATATTGAGATTACAATAATCGAAATCAAGGGCGATCAGGTAAAGCTTGGCATATCAGCTCCTAAGTCAGTGCCTATATATCGTAAGGAAGTGTATGCACAGATACTTGATTCTAATAAGGAAGCAGCAAGTTCGGTTGATGTGAAGTCTCTTAACCAGTTATTTAAGAAATGATTTGTTTTATTAGTGTATATTTTTGTCCAAAGGGTTAAATTTTACTTAACATTTTCCGATATATGCAGTACAACATGAATGTAACTACAGGATAAAGTTTTGTTTTCACACGGAGGTGGAATTGTATCATGGGAATGGAAGTTAATGGAGTAGCGGCAGCGTCAAGCTATCAGAGCCAGAATTCACAGGCTGCCAAGCCGGTATCACATGTAAGCAGTGTTACAACAACTACAGATAAGAGCAATGAGGTTGTTGTTGATTCAGCAAAGTCAGCAGCATCTAATGTGGCAGTTTCTGTAGGACAGGCAGCAGACAGTGAGAAGAATGGCAGCAGCGCTAAAGACAATGACAAGGCTAAGAAGCAGGCTGAATCAATGGCTGATGTTAAGGATATAAGGAAAGTCCTTAACAACAATACAATTGCAGAATTTGGCTACAACGAACCAACTAACAGAATCACAATTAAGATTAAAGATAAAGATACAGATGAAGTTATTAAGGAGATACCTTCAGAGAAAGCTCTTGAGATGCTTGCCAAGGCATGGGAGCTTGCAGGTATCATAGTAGATGAGAGGAGATAAGCTATGGCAATAAGATTATCTGGTATGGTATCGGGTATGGATACAGAATCACTTGTTTCAGCGCTCGTATCATCATATAAGTTAAAGAAAGACAATCTTGTTAAAGCACAGACCAAGCTTTCATGGAAGCAGGAAAAGTGGAAGACCATGAATACAAGTATTTATGGGTTCTATAGCGGAAAGCTTTCAAGTGCAAGATTTTCTACAAGTTATAATCTGAAGACATCAAGTGTGTCTAATGATAAGTATGCCAAAGTAACAGCTAGTTCATCTGCTGTTAATGGTACACAGAGACTTAAGGTTAAGCAGCTGGCGTCAACAGGATATCTTACAGGTGGACAGATTAAAGCTGCTGATGGAAGCAAGGTTACAGGTGATACTAAGATATCAGACATAGTTGGAACAACAGATGGTTCTATAAGTTTTAAGACTGCTTCTGGAACCAAGAGTATTGATATAACATCAGATATGAATGTTAACCAGTTCGTATCTAAGTTAAAGGAAGCTGGCGTTAATGCAAGCTTTGATGAGAATAATGCAAGATTCTTTATAAGTTCTAAGGAGTCAGGCAAGGATAACGATTTCTCGCTTGTGGCTAATGACTCTAACGGACTTAATGCATTACAGAAGCTCGGAATATATACAGTTAATGATACTGATTCAGCAGAATACAAGAGACTGGCAGCTTTAACAGAGGGCAGTGATGCATATAATACAGAACTTGAAGGTATGTATACTAAGATTACTGCCACGGATACAGCAAAGAGTTATGCTGATAAGTATAATGCAGCCAAGGATAAGCTTGATGCATTGGCAGCAGATGATACTTGGAATCATTCATTGACATTAGATGAATATGTGGCAAAGCTTAAGACAGAGACACCAGATATTCTTAATGCTTATGATAAGTATAAGAAGGAAAAGGTGGATTCAGAGGGCAATACAGTTAAAGATTCTGATGGCAAAGTTGTGTACGAATATGACACAGATGCTATGGAAAAAGATGGTGTCAAGGATGAATATGAGGCTGCGGTAAAGAAAAAAGCGTCTAATGAATCACTGATTAAGGTGTATGATGATAATTCCAAGGTTATTGAGGATACTAAGGATTATGTAACAATCGGCGATGATGGAAAAGCTGTGGCAGATGCTTCTAATGCCAATATATTACAGGAAGTAAACGATACTAATGCTGACAGACAGGCTAAAGCTAAGGCATTGCTTGACTCTAAGATTGCAATGGCATCAAATGTTGCTGGTAGTGCGTCATCCTCAGGTGCTGTCAGAATAACAGGACAGGATTCAGAGATTGAGCTTAATGGGGCAACATTTACTAACAACTCTAATAACTACTCAATCAATGGTCTTACAATCGAGGCAATGGAAGTTACGGGTAATGATGAAGTAACTATCACAACCAACACGGATGTAGATGGCATATATGATATGATTAAGGGCTTCCTTAAGGATTATAACGATCTTGTGAAGTCTGTAGATGTTGCTTACAACGCGGCAAGCTCTAAGGGATATGAGCCTCTTACAAGTGATGAGAAGGATGCCATGTCTGATGACGAGGTTAAGAAGTGGGAAGAAAAGATTAAGGATTCACTTCTTAGAAAAGACTCAACACTTGGAAGTGTTCTTGATACTATGAAGAATGATATGGCAAAATCATTCAAGGTGGGAGATAAGTCCTATTCACTTTCTAGTTTTGGAATAGCTACACTTGGATATTTTAATTCTCCAGCGAACGAAACAGGTGTATATCATATAGATGGTGATAAGGATGATTCTAAGACATCAGCTAATACAGATAAGTTAAGAGAGATGATATCTAATGACCCTGATACGGTTATATCATTCTTTTCACAGTTATCTACACAATTGTATACTGATCTTGGAAAGAAGATGGCAGCATCATCAACAAGCAGTGCTTATACTATATATAATGATAAGCAGATGAATACGCAGTATTCAGAGTATAATACTAAGATATCTGCGGCAGAAGACAAGGTTACTACATGGGAAGATTATTATTATAGTAAGTTCTCAGCAATGGAATCAGCACTTGCCAAGATGAATGCGCAGTCATCATCATTATCTGGACTTTTTGGATAATAGTACATATTAACAACCGCATAAGCATGGAAGCTTATGGGAAATGAGGGAAACATGGCATTTAATCAGAATATAGCACAGGAATATAACAGAAATAAGATTCTTACAGCAAGTCCTGCAGAACTTACACTTATGCTTTATGAAGGGGCAATTAAATTTTGCAATATAGCCCTGATAGCTATAGAAAAGGGTGATTTACAGAAAGCCCATACTAATATTAAGAAGGCTGAAGATATAATTACAGAGTTTAAGGTAACGCTTAATCATAAATATCCTGTTGCAGAAGATTTTGAGAAAATATATGATTACATATACTCCCTTTTAGTTAATGCTAATGTTAAGAAAGATCCAGAGATACTTAATCAGGCATTAGATGAAATAAGAGGCATGAGAGATACATGGAAAGAGGTTATGAACCGCACAAGGGGAATGAACCAGTAGGAGATTAATATATGACTACTAATTATCTTCAGATGATGATAGACAGCCTTAATAAGAAGAAAGATATTCTTACAAGAATAATTGCTCTTAATGAAGAACAGGATAAGATACTTTCAAAACCTGAGCTTGATGATAATGCATTTGATGCTAATATGAAAGCAAAGGGTGACTGCATAGATGGGCTTGACAGATTAGATGAGGGATTTCAGTCTCTGTTTAACAGGGTCAGAGATGCAATTAATGCTAATAAAGAAATGTATGCTAATGAGATATCGATTATGAAGAGGCTTATAACAGAAGTTACAGAGCTTGGAGCTAAGATAGAAGTTCAGGAAGCACGCAACAAAGTCAAGGTAGAAGCTATGTTTCGCAGAGAACGTCAGGAGCATAAGGAAGCTAAGAGAAGTGCATCTATGGCAAAGTCATATTATCAGAATATGAGCAAGATGAGCAATGAACCACAGTTTATGGATGCCAAACAGTAATTTTTTAAAAAGTTATATTACGGACTAAAGTTTTGGTACTAAGGTCCGATATATAAAGTACAAGGAAACAGATAGTTTCCTGTAAACCATAACTAGATGCAGCAGGGACGCTGCATCACAATATAATTTCAAGGAGGAAAATATTATGGTAGTACAACACAATTTATCAGCAATGAACACAAACAGACAGATGGGTACAGTTTCTAGCGCACTCCAGAAGTCAACAGAGAAGTTATCATCAGGTTACAAGATTAACCGTGCTGGTGATGATGCAGCTGGTCTTTCAATCTCAGAGAAGATGAGAAGCCAGATCAGAGGTCTTAACAAGGCTTCTTCTAATGCAGAAGATGGTATTTCACTTATTCAGGTAGCTGAAGGTGCTCTTAATGAGACACATTCAATTCTTCAGAGAATGAATGAGTTAGCAACACAGGCTGCTAACGATACTAACACATCTACTGATAGAAAGGCTATCCAGCAGGAGCTTAATCAGTTAACATCTGAGCTTGACAGAATCTACTCTACAACACAGTTCAATACAATGAACTTATTAGATGGCAGCTTCTCAAAGAAGAGCCTTCAGGTTGGATCTCTTTCTGGACAGGTTATTGCTATTTCAATCGGTAAGATGGATGCTAAGTCACTTGGTATTTCAGCTGCCAGCGTTAAGGTAAGTACTAATGCAGTAGCTGGTAAGTCAATGACAATTATCCAGAAGGCTATTGATACTGTTTCTACAGAGAGATCTAAGTTAGGTGCTCTTCAGAACAGACTTGAGCATACAATCAACAACCTGGATACAACATCAGAGAATACTTCAGCAGCAGAGTCTCGTATCCGTGATACAGATATGGCTTCTGAAATGGTTGAGTACAGCAAGAACAACATCCTTGCACAGGCTGGACAGTCAATGCTTGCTCAGGCAAATCAGTCAACACAGGGAGTACTTTCACTTCTCGGTTAATAATAATTACTACTATAAGCAGAAGAGCCGGTGTTTGCACCGGCTCTTTTTGTTTCTAACGAAAATATTAAATGAACAGGAGAATCATGTATATGGTTTTTGAAAAAGAGTATTTCGAAGATGAGGTTAGAGATGGGTTTTATGTACCGGCACAGATGAAACATGCGTGGGCAGCACAGTTGGAAGTGCTTAATGATATAGACAAGGCATGTACCGAGAATGAAATACAATATTTTGCAGAATGGGGAACCCTGCTTGGTGCAGTAAGGCATCACGGATTCATACCATGGGATGATGATATGGATATATGCATGAAGAGGGCTGATTATGAGAAATTTTTACGCATATATGATAAAATTATGCCTGAAAATTATACGATATATAATATAACTACAGATACTGAAACTGATGATTTTCTGTCAAGAGTAATCAATGGCAGAAGTATTAATTTTGATAAAATTCATCTTGAAAAATATCATGGCTTTCCATATTCAGCCGGAATTGATATATTTCCGTTAGATTTTATTGCACCAGATGAAGATGATGATAAATATCAAAGAGAGGTAATAGCTATTGTTAATACTCTTGCAAAGACAATAAGAGGTATGCAGGAAGATGAGAGCCTTATGACAGAAGAAGCAATAGCGGATGTTAAAGAGGACGTAAAGCATATTGAAAAATTGTGCAATATTACTATAGACGAGGATGCGGATCTCGTGCAGCAGCTTAATATACTTGTAGACAGATTGTGTGGATTATATACAGAGGATGAATCTGAGTATATTACATTAATGCCATTGTGGCTGGATGTTAATGGAATATGGCGAGATGGGGAAAGATACAGATTTCCTAAAGATTATTATACAAAGACGGTAAGGCTTCCTTTTGAGAATACTACTATACCTGTTCCATATGCATATGATAAAATATTAAAGAAAAAATATGGGGATTATAAGCAGTTTGTCCATGAATGGGGAACACATGATTATCCTTTTTATGAAAGACAGATAGATATATTAAAAAGAGAAGACGTAACTATTAGTAAAGAATTTGAATGCAGCATGCAGGAATATGAGGCTTTTAAGCAGCAGAAGAATACTGTCAGAACTGCAAGAAGTATACTCAGACAGGTTAATGATGAAAATAATACTGATAAAAAAACTGTAGTGTTTATGCCATATAAATCAAAATACTGGGAGAATATGGAAGCATTATGGAAAGAATATAGTGACAATGATGAGTATAATGTTGTGGTAATACCACTGCCTTATTACTATAAGAATTTTGATGGAACGGCAGATTACTGTGAGGATAAGGGAACATACCCGGATTATGTGGAGCTTACTACATATGAGAATTACAGGTTTGAGCAGATGAATCCAGAAAAGATAATTATTCAGAATCCATATGATGAATTTAATATGACGGTAACTGTACATCCTGCATTTTACAGCAGGAATCTGGCAATTCATACAGATGAACTGATATATATGCCATATTTTAAGACGGAAGAAATTGATGAAAATGATATGAGGGCATATAAGTGGATGAAAGAATATGTTACAATGCCAGGAGTAGTGTATGCGGATAAAGTAATAGTACAGTCAGAAAATATTAAAAAATTATATGTTAAGAAGCTTACTGAATTCTTAGGAGAAGATTTACAGAAAGAGTGGGATAATAAAATAACATATTAAATTAATGGAGGGACAGATGAAAAAGGTAATAACCTATGGTACATATGATTTATTTCATGAAGGACATTATAAGCTTTTACAGAGAGCAAAGGCACTAGGAGATTACCTTATTGTCGGCGTTACTACAGAACATTTTGATGAGGCAAGAGGTAAAGTCAATGTTGTAGATTCCATAATGGACAGAATTGAAAATGTAAGAAAAACCGGATTCGCTGATGAGATTATAGTTGAGGATCATGATGGACAGAAAATCGAAGATATACAGCGTTATGGTGTTGATATATTTACTGTTGGTTCAGACTGGATTGGAACATTTGACTATCTTAAACAGTTCTGTGAGGTTGTATATCTAGAGAGGACACCGGATATATCATCAACTTTGGAGAGAAAGAATAAGTTTAAGATTGTTAATGTTGGAATAGTGGGAACAGGAAGAATTGCTCCCAGATTCATATCAGAGGCAAAATATGTAAGTGGTATTAATATAGCATGTACATATAATCCTCAAAATCAGAGTGCACAGGCTTTCAGTAACAGACATGATATTCCTAATTATAGTGGAGAATATGAGGAATTCCTTGAACAGGTTGATGCTGTATATATAGCATCGCCGAATGAAACACACTATGATTATGCAAGAAAAGCATTAGCGAATGGGAAGCATGTGCTGTGTGAGAAGCCTGCAGCATTTACGAAAAGAGAGGCACAGGGACTTTATCAGTATGCCATGGATAATGGTCTTGTGCTTATGGAAGCTGTAAAAACTGCATATTGTCCGGGATTTAGCCAGCTTGTCAATATGGTACAGTCAGGTAAAATTGGTAAAGTATGCGATGTAGAAGCATGTTTTACAAGACTTGCCAACGATAATTCAAGAGAACGGACAGATGCAGCATATGGTGGTGCATTTCTTGAATTCGGAAGTTATACCCTTCTTCCAGTCATTAAGCTGCTCGGAACAGATTATAAGGACATACATTTTGATACAATATATGATGAAAATGGAGTTGACCTTTATACCAAAGTATATCTGTCTTATGACAATGCAATGGCTCTGTCAAAGAACGGAGTGGCAGTTAAATCAGAAGGCCAGCTTGTAGTTGCGGGTACTAAAGGATATGTACTTGCTCCATCACCATGGTGGCTTACAAGAAGATTTGAGGTGCATTTTGAGGATTCATCCAAGGTCGAAGTATATGAACCTGTATTTCAGGGTGATGGCTTCAGATACGAGATAAGTGATTTTGTATCTAAAATTAATGGAATAGATAAGAACGGATATAAGCTTACAGCAGAGGAAGCAATAGCTATGGCTGAAGTGACTGAAGCGTATATGAAGCAGAAAAAAAGATAAATGTAACAGGAGACAGATATGTTTTTTGATGATGGGTATTTTAGAGAAGAAACCAGAGAAGGATTCGTGATTGCAGAGGATATGAAGCGTGCATGGGCAGCACAGCTTGAAGTACTAGAAGAAGTTAAGCGTGTGTGCGGAATCATTGGAATTAAATTTTTTGCTGACTGGGGAACTTTGCTTGGTGCAGTAAGACATCACGGATTCATACCATGGGATGATGATATGGATATAGCAATGCTGCGTGAGGATTATATGAGATTTTTATCTGAGGCACCAGCTCTTCTTGAGAAATATTATGAAATTAAAAGCGTGTATAATGATCCTGAAGATGATACTATTAAGGCAAGGATAATTAATGGAAGGCATATATGCTTTGAAACTGATTTTCTTGCAAGGTTTCATGGCTGTCCATATGTTGTGGGAATCGATATATTTCCAGTTGATAATATAACTGATGACAAAAGGGCTTTGGATAAACAGATAGAAAGCTTAAGATTTCTGCTCAGAACAGCAGAGAGTGTTCCAGAGAAAGGACCATATGGTGCTGAAGTGCTGGAACTTATGAAAAAGATAGAAAAAACATTTGGCATTCCGGTCAATTATAATAACAGATTAAAACACGAATTAAAGAAAATATATGATATTGTATGTTCACTTTATCATGATGAGAATTCAGCAGAAGTATGCTCAATGATAGACTTTGCAGAAGGCTGGGATTATCATGCAAAAAGAGAATGGTATGAAGATATATGTGAACTGTCATTTGAAAATACAACGATTCCGGTACCGGAAGGCTATGATGGATTATTGCAGATAAAGTACGGTAAAGATTATATGACACCGAGAAATGTTGGAAGTTCACATGATTATCCGTTTTATAAAAGTCAGATTGAAGAATTAAGACTGGTTATGCAGAAGGAGTTTAATACAGAATTTACTACTGAAGAAGTTATCAGGCTTATTCATGCTAAGGTAAAGGAAGCAGAATGCACAATGGTTAATGTCGGAATAATAGGAACTGGAAGGATAGCGTCCAGATTTCTTGAAGAAAGCAGATATGTAAGTGGTATAAATGTTTCAGCAATATATAATCCTCATCTTGAGAGTGTGTTATGGTTTGCAAAGAACAACAATATTGATATAGATGGTCCGATGATTCTTACAGATGATTCGGAAGCTTTCTTTGATGCAGTTGATGCAGTGTATATTGCTGCACCTCATGAGATGCATACAGAATATATAAGAATAGCGTTGGATAAGGGAAAGCATGTTTTATGTGAGAAACCTATGGGATTGAATAAATCGGACATACAACAGATGCTTTCGGTGGCTGATAATAAAAAGCTTGTATGCATGGAAGCAATAAAAACAGTATATTGTACCGGGTTTGAACGAATACTTGATATTGTTAAGAGTGGCGCAATAGGAAAAGTAAGAGATGTTGAAGCTGCATTTTCTAAGATAGGTGCGGCAGCAGGAAGAGAAATGTGGGGCAGGTCAGGTGGAAGCTTTACTGAGCTTGCAAGCTATTGTCTGCTTCCGGTTATGAAGCTGCTTGGCACAGATGTAAAAGATATTCATACATATTCAGTAGAAAGTCCTCTGGGGACAGATTCATATACCAAGATGATGATAACCTATGAAGATGGTGTTGCTACTATAAAGACTGGTCTTGGAGTCAAGACGGAGGGTGAACTTATTGTGGCGGGGGATGATGGTTATATAAGAGTTCCATCACCATGGTGGCTTACTAAGAGAATAGAAGTTCATCATGAGAATCCTAATCAGGTTGAAGTGTATGAGGAAGAATTCGCTGGTGGTGGATTGCGATATGAAATAGAAGCATTTGTAAAATGTATTAACAATCCGGGAATTGTAAAGAAGATAACTGATGAAGAAAGTATATGGCTTTCTGGTATGATGGAGCAATTTCTTGCAAACCGCGGAGAGGTTAAGCAGACTGTGGATACAGAAGCCTTAAAGAGAGTTGGTATATGGGCACACAGAGGATGCAGCATGATGAATCCTGAGAATACACTTCTTGCTTTTAAAAAAGCGGCGGAATTAGAAGGCATTACCGGAATTGAATTTGATGTGCAGCTTACAAAAGATAATGAAATTGTGGTAATACATGATGAAAGAGTTGACAGAACTACAGATGGAACTGGATATGTAGGAGATTATACATTAAATGAACTGAAGCGGTTATCTATATCCGGGGATAATGAAATTCATAGAATTCCTACATTAAGGGAAACGTTTGAATTGCTTGCACCATATTGTAAGGGCAAAGGCCTTCGTCTTAATATTGAGCTTAAGAATAGTGAAATAAGATATGAAGGCATGGAGCAAAAGGTTATTGATATGGTTTCAGAGTTTAATCTGGAAGACTATGTTGTGTACTCATCATTTAATCATGATTCAATAGGGCTTGTTAAGCAGATAAAAGCGGATGCAGATGTGGCATATCTGGCGGGGGATTATCACAGGTGTATGGATGGCATCAGCAAATATGGTGGCATGACAATTCATCCTGCACAATGGGGAATGCCTGTCAATAAGAGCAATGTGGAAGCTATAAAGAATGCAGGACTGAGGGTGCGCATGTGGAATGGAAGCGAGCCTTTGTATGGACAGCTCAGGACATTACCGGATATGGATTTAAGAGAATACTACAGACTTGGTGCAACGGATATATTTACTAATGTGCCGGAGAGATATTGTGAGAACAGGAGATAATTATGTTAGCAGGCGTACAGTTAAGTGACGGATTAAAGCTTGAAGCAATTGCAGATGGCGGATTTTCATATGCAGAAATACCTTATGAGATTATAGAAAAAAATGAACTCCCGACATATAAGAAGAAAGAGGGAGATTCGCGGGTACTTAAGGTTTCGGGATTTTCCTATCCTCTTGCAAAGCTGACTCCGGATAAGATGTATGAGCTTCTGGAAAACTGCAGAAAATATCAGGGAAATTATATACTACTTGATACCATGAATTGTGAAGCGGGAATTCTCGAAAATGTTGTGGAAGAGTGTTCAATGATGATGACAGATTACAGGATTCCGGTATTCATAGAGAATGGCTGCAATGGAAGTGATGAAACCGGATATCTTAATGGCGCATATTCTGATATATCTTCATTGAAATCAATTGCTGAATACTGCAACAGGATGTGTGATACAGCTATAGTTGGTATATCTATAAATGTTGGATACAGTAACCTGCTTGCCAAGAATGTGAGAAGCCAGATTGACCAGTGCAGTGAATATCTTTGCATGATACATGCTAATGATAATGGCGGTGTGTATAATGAAAAACAGATGCCTTTTACATTTACAAGAGGAAGAGGAGATCTTATTACAGACTGGTATCATATTATTGGAGCACTTATTAAAATTGAATTCTCAGGGTGGCTGATATTCGATAATAGCGGAACATTTGCAAGAGTTCCGGAAGTGCTACAGACACAATATGTGCGTATGCTGCATGCAATTGTTAAAGAATGGCAGGACCAGTTTACATTTGTTGAAAGAGTGTTAAACAAGCCTGATAAAAAGCTTATTCTGTTCGGTGCAGGACAGATGTTATGGGATTATATGGATACGCTTGGGGATAAGTTTCCTCCATATTTTGCAGTTGACAATGGAAAGATGCGATGGGGAACTAAGGTATATGGGGTTGATGTAAAGGCTCCGTCAGCAATACTTGATGTTCCGGCAGAAGAACGCAATGTTGTTATATGCTGTATGTATTATGATGCGATATCAGCGCAGCTTAAGGCTATGGGTGTTGGACACAGCGAGTTTCAGGACAGATATTTTGTATAGACATTTGGAGGAATGGAAATGGTAAAAGTAGGTGTACAGACTAAAGGAATTCTGCCAGAGATGGGAATTGAAGATGGCGTTGCAATAATTGCCCAGGCAGGATTTGAGATGGTTGATTTTAATCTTGATACATTTTTAAAGAATTCAGATGTCTATGGTGGAAAGATTAATAAATTTTTTGATGCGGATATTGAAGATATTCTTGCGTACTTTGGCGAGTATAAGAAGATGTTTAATAAATATGGAATTAAGCCGTCTCAGATGCATGCTCCTTATCCTATGTATGTGCTGGGACGTGATGATATAAGCCAGTATATGCAGAATGTTGTAATACCAAAGAGCATTCAGATTGCAGGTTTTCTTGAGATTCCATGGGTAGTCATGCATCCGTTCAAGCTGCAGTATAAGTACGGACTTGAGGCTGAACAGGCAATGAATGTACAGTTTTTCTCATCTCTTATACCTGAGCTTAAGAAGCACAATGTCAGAATATGTGTGGAGAATCTCTATGAAAGTGTCGGGGGAAGAATAACGGAAGGTACATGTGCAGACCCTGATGATGCCATATTCTATGTAGACATGCTTAATATGATGGCTTCAGAAGAACGGTTTGGAATATGCTTAGATACAGGTCATATCCAGCTTGTACACAGACAGCCGGCGGATTATATAAGAAAGGTTGGCAGCCGCTTAAAGGTTCTTCACATGCATGAGAATGATGCGTATGGCGACCTCCACCAGATGCCGTATACATTTGGCAGCAGTAAGGAATGCGGAACTGACTGGGATTCATTGGCAGCAGCACTTGCAGATATTGACTTTGATGGAACATTGAGCTTTGAGACATTTCCATGTATGAACAGCTTTCCGTATGGGACGAGATATGAGGTGCTTAGAACTATACATGAAGTTGGGGTGTATATAAAGGGGAAGATTGAGAGCACGAGATATGTTCATGTCATATTATAAGGAGCATGTTGATTACACAGATGTAGTGGATTATAAAAAAGATTTGATGAATCAGTGAAAATGGTAAAAGATGCTGGTTTAAGATATTCAGTAAATTGCTTTCTTATATGGTGTGATTTTGAATTCCCGGTTAATAACAGAATGTATGATTTTGATAAAGTTATTGTTAATAGTCTGGGATTGCGTATTTAGAGTGAGTAAGGATGAATGAATCGTATAAATTTCAAATGACATGACAGTTCTTGATAGTGCAGAAAAAATAGACATTATATTTAAAGGATAAAAATACATTGACTGATGAACAAGTCAGCTATGAAAGGTTAAGAAGTATCACTAATTAACCGATATATTATTTATAATTAGGAATTATAGATGATAATTCAATTGAGATACAGGAATTATTATCAACATGCGAATGGAGTCGCTTTAATTGATATAATATCGGTAATATGGATAGAATTACGATTGATATGTAAAGCCCTGCATTTGTATGCAGGGCTTTTTGATTGCCACAAGATTGAATAAAACATTAGGTGATAGATATGAAAAGTAAATTAACAGATGATTGGAAATATATAAGTGAATTAGTTGTATATGGGTTTGGGAAAGTAGCTCATGACAACATAGATTTTTTTAAGAATAGTTTTAATATTGCATATATTGTAGATAGCAATAAAGAGAAATGTAACTGTGAATTTAAAGGTATATCAGTAAAACATGTTGACGATGTAAAAGATGATTTGAAAAATTATAAAATAGTAATTATGACAGCTAACAGAAATGCTGCTTTAGTTGGGGAAGACCTTGAAAAATTTGGATTACAGTCAGGAAAAGATTTTTGCTCAATGGAGCAGTTCCTTACTGAGTGGTTTTGGAATTATAAGAAAAAAGTCTGTTTAATGGAAGTACATAGTACAATAACATCACGATGCACTTTAAAATGTAAGCATTGTAATATGTTTATGCCATATTATAGGGAACATGTAGATTATACAGCTAAAGATATATTAGAGGATTTAGAATTGTTGTTCAGACACGTGGATTATATTGTTGCATATGAAATTCTTGGTGGAGAACCGCTTATTAATGGTGAACTTGCAGACATGATAAGGCAGATTGGTGATAGGTATGGTAATAGAATAGGTAATATTGGGATTATCACTAATGGAACATTACTGCCGGATGAACAGCTTATAGAAATATCAAAAAAGTATAATGTTAAATATGATTTCAGTGACTACACAGATGTAGTAGATTATAAAAAAAGATTTGATTCGGCTGTAAAGATAGTAAGTGATGCTGGTTTAAGATATTCAGTAAATCGTTCTCTTAGATGGTGTGATTTTGGATTCCCTGTTAATAACAGAATGTATGATTTTGATAAAGTAAGAGAACATATGCTTTCATGCGGACCAATATTTCATGGACTTAATGATGGAAAGTATTATTATTGCCATGTATCCTGGAGTGCTGATAAGGCAAAGTTATTAAAAAATGTATCAGATGATTATATTGATTTAAGAACACTTGATGATGATGACAGAGCAAAAGAAGCAATACTAGAACACAGTAATGGTAATATGGCAAAAGGATTTGTGAAGCTTTGTAAGATATGTGGTGGATGTGGTAATGACAATACAGAATTTGTAAAAGCAGCAGAACAGATGTAAATATCAGACAATGAAACATACTGAATTAGAGGAATTATATACATGGAACAGAAGTCTAAATATGATATAGAAATTGAAAATTTCAGACATAATTTTAGAAGCATAAAAAACAAGAGAATTGCAATATATGGAATGGGAAGGCGTAGTGCAACGCTTCTTCCAGGGATAACTGACTTTAATATTACAGGAATTTTGGATAGGGATGAAAGTAATGTTGGAAAAGAATTATGTGGAATCAAAGTAATATCTATAAAGAATGTAGAGAATTGTGTAGATGCAATTATTATTAATTCAGACCCATCTAACTATGAGATAATATACAAAAGAATTGCAAATGATGTTACAGTTCCAGTGTATTATGCAGACGGAAGAATAGCAAGTTTATCAAATAAAGATACAAGATATGAGCAGAATAAGTATTGGGAAAGCTCGTATAAGGAGTTAAAAAACAAGATAGATAAAGCAGACATTGTTTCATTTGATATATTTGATACATTGATAATGAGAAAAGTTTTTTCACCAGAAGATGTATTCAGACTGTTAGGAGAAAAGGTAAGAGCAGAATTAAAATTAGATTGTGAAATTGCCTATATAAGAGCACAAGTTGCTGCAAAATGTGGACCATATGCAAATATTAACGAAATATATGAACAGATAAAGAAGTGTATGAATCTCACAGATGAGAATATATCGGATATCATGAAGATGGAGAAAGATATAGATTTGGATTTATGCATTGCCAGAAGAGATATTACAGATTTATATAAGTATTGTGTGACATCAGGGAAAGAAGTTTATCTTGTGAGCGATATGTATTATACATTAGATGATATTAATTGCATATTAGATAAATGTGGAATAACACCACCAGATAATGAACATATATGGGTATCGTGTGAGAAGAAATATGATAAGGTATCAGGCACAATATGGAAAGAGTATTCTGCAATGTTCAGCAGGGATGTTAAGTGTCTGCATATAGGTGACAATAAACTAGGTGACATTGAGAATTCTATAAAATATGATATTGATTCATATTATGTTATGAGTGCTAAAGATATGCTTATGAATTCATCTATGGCAGAATTGGCATCAGATGTTAATACAGTATCAGACAGTATATGCCTTGGATTAGTGGCTTCCAAGCTGTTTAATAGTCCATTTGCATTATGCAGTACTAAGGGGAAAGTGTCATTCGATGATAGTGAGAGTTATGGATATTGTGTTTATGGTCCATTACTTGAAAAATTCCTTATATGGCTTTATTACAAGTCAAGAAAAGACGAAATAGACAAGTTATTATTCTTTGCCAGAGATGGGTATTTCCTTGAGAAAGATTACACAATGGTTGCAGAATTATTAGATGATGGATCCAAGCAGGAGTGGTGTTATCTTCCGATATCAAGAAGGCTTATATATATAGCAACCATGGAGAATGAAGATGACTTTAATAGAGTTGTGGCTTTCCCTTATGTAGGAACATTTGCTGACTATATGAAATCAAGATTTGAGATAATCGTTACAGATGAAACATCGGAATACAATGACCGACAGATTAATGCAGTGGGGGACAGTAAGAACATATTAAAGTGGATTCAGCCATACAAAGATAAAATAATGGAACAGGCTAAAAAAGGAAGAAAAAATTATCTTGCTTATCTTACATCAGATGGTGATATGAAAAAGGGATTATCTTATGGAACAGTTGATTTGGGATACTATGGAACAAATCAGTATTATCTGCAACGATTAACTGGAATTAAGACAAAAGGGTATTGCTTTTATGCATGTTTGTCAAAAGATAATGTTTATATTAATGAAATATCTATGGACGGGTGTTTTCAGTATGGTGATGATTATATGGCGGAAAAAAGTTTTGCAAGAAAAAAGAACATGTATATAGAAACTTTTATAACAGCTCCACACGGTATGATTAGGTATATTGATAATCAAGGAAAAATGATATGCAAACTGGATGGAAAAAGTCAGGAATATTTTGATATCAAAGAAAAAGTGAATTGTGGTGCAGTTGATTTTATTGCTGATTATATAAATATCTATAAAGCTGTGTTGGTTGTCAACAACAATGAGTACATAAAGTTAATGCAAGATAGAAGAGAAAGCCTTGAGGATAATCTATTTTACAATATGCTGAATGGCATGTGTAATGTCTCAAAAGATATACTGAAAGGATTTTATTTTGACAATGATTTTGTGGGTGGAAAAGAGATGCAGTTGGAAATATAGGGTGATTGATAAAGAATTATATATAAAATAGGATGGAAAAGATATGAATATTGCAATAATATTTGCTGGTGGGGTTGGTAAGAGAATGAATAGTAAAGTTAAACCAAAACAGTTTATCACTATTCAGGGAAAACCAATAATAATACAGACACTTGAAAAATTTGATAAACATAAAGATATAGATGCTATTGTTGTAGCATGTGTATCTGATTGGATAGATTATCTCAAAGAACTTATTGCTCAATATCATATTAATAAAGTGAAGAAAATTGTGCCAGGCGGAAAGACGGGACAGTTGTCTATATATCAAGGACTTAAAGCGGCTAAAGAAATAGCTCAAACAGAAAAATCAATTGTGTTAGTTCATGATGGTGTCAGACCAATGATAACTGAAAAATTAATAAGTGACAATATTTGTATGGTAAAAGAGAGAGGTTCGGCAATTACATGTGTTAAAGTAAATGAAACTGTTTTAGAGGTTAAAGATGATAGTGAGATTATTGATATTCCTACAAGAGAGAATTCTAGATTAGCAAGAGCACCACAGAGTTTTTGGCTTGATGATATATTAAAAGCACATGAAAAGGCTATAAGTGAAGAAAAATATGATTTTATTGATTCATGTTCGATGATGAGATACTATGGCAATGATTTGTATTTGATAGAAGGACCTAGGGATAATATTAAGATTACAACACCAGAAGATTTTTATATAATGAGAGCATTGTTAGATGCAAAAGAAAATTCACAAATATATGGAGTTGAGAATGATGAATGAATCAGTGAATAGTGTGTTACAGGAAGATTTAATTAATAATGCAAAAATAATTAATGAATTGAAATCATTGAATAATAAAAAAATAGTCGTAACTGGCGCAACAGGACTTATAGGTTCTGTATTGTGTAAAAGTGTTTTATGTGCTAATAGATTATATGATTGCAATATAACAATTTATGCTGTTGTAAGAAATATGTCAAAAGCTCAAAAAATATTTGAGAATGTAATAGGCAGACAAGAATTTAATATAGTAAATTATGATTTTATGGGTAATGACAGTTTTGAAATACAAAATAATATAGATTATTTAATTCATACGGCTGCTGTGACGACATCTAAATTAATGGTAGAAAAACCAGTTGACACATTATTTACAGCAATTAATGGAACAAATGCTATACTTGAATTTGCTAGAAAGAACAAGGTGTCAAGCGTTGTTTATTTATCATCAATGGAGGTATATGGAAGTTTTAGTGATGAGAAATATGTAGATGAAAATACATATGGAAGAATAGATATTTTAGATGTTCGTAGCAGTTATTCAGAAGGAAAAAGAATATGTGAAAATATATGTGTTTCATATAACCATCAGTATAATGTACCAGTGAAAATAGTAAGATTAGCACAGACATTTGGACCAGGTATATCCAAAGAAGATAATAGAGTATATGCACAGTTTGCACGGAGTGTTATTGAAGAAAATGATATAGTATTACATACAAGAGGGTTATCAGAGGGAAATTATGTTTATATATCGGATGCTATAAATGCAATATTTAAAGTATTAATGTATGGAAAAGATGGCGAAGCTTACAATATTGCCAATGAAGAAAGTCATATGCAAATAAGACAGATGGCAGAATTGGTAGCTGAAAAAGTCGCTAAAGGTAAAATTCGCGTGATATATGATTTGCAATCCAATAATGCATATGCAAAAGATACTAAGATGAAGATTGATACACATAAAATAAAAGAACTTGGATGGAAACCAAGAGTTAGTCTTTATGATACATACATTAGAATGATTGATTATATAAAGGAAATGGCATGAGCGAAAAAAGTTATATATTAAAAAGAAAAATCAAAGCTGGTCTTTCAAAAATACCATATATTATATTTGGGTTTTTGCCTATAAGAAAAAATAAAATTGTTTTTAGTGCATTTGAGGGAGCTGGATATTGTTGTAATCCTAAGTATATTGCAGAAGAACTTATAAGGCAAGAGCGTTCATATGGAGAAAAATATGAGATGCTATGGCTGGTCAATGATATGACCAAAGAATTTCCAAATGAAATTATTAAGAAAAAAAATAATCTTTTTAATAGAGCTTATCATTTGTCAACAGCAAAAGTATGGATTGATAATGCAAGAAAAAATTATGGGACAAGAAAAAGAAAAAATCAGTTTTATATTCTTACATGGCATGGAATGATAGGGTTTAAGCCTGTTGGAAGATTAAGAGGAGATCGGTTTTCGAAGATAGCAGAACTTGTAAGTGCGGATGATGCAAAGAATGTAGATGTACTGTTATCTAATTCTGATTGGTGTTCTGATGTATGGAAAAATGCTTTTTGGAATGAACCGGTTTTTAAAACGGGCTCACCAAGATGTGATGTATTATTTAATCAAAGAAACGAAAAAAGATTAGAAGTTCGAAAGAGATATGGTCTTTCAGAAGAAACAAAAATAGTTATGTGTGCTCCTACGTTTAGAGGTGGAAGCCAGAATAGAGAAAGAAAAGTATTTGCAGAAACAGGAACTATAGATTTCTTGGAACTCAAAGAAAATTTAGAAAAAAAATTTGGCGGAGAGTGGATAGTATTTGTAAGGCTGCATCCGCAACTTGCATTGCATGGAATATCAGTTGGTAACGATGCATCAAAAGGAATTATAGATGTAACACTTGTAGATGATATGTATGAATTACTTGCTGCTACAGATGCATTTGTATCAGACTATTCAAGTGCAGCATTTGATGCCGCTCTTTTAAGAATACCGGTGTTTTTATATGTTGATGATTTAGACGATTATGTAGCAGACAGAGGTAAGTTGTTATGGAATGTTGAGGATATTCCATTTCCGATGGTAAAAAATAATAATGACCTCAGGAAAGTAATAGAAAAATTTGACTTAAAAGAATATTTGGAAAAATTAGAGCAAATGTTTGAAGGTATAGGCTTAGTTGAGGATGGAATGGCAACAAATAGAGTTATTAATGTGATAAAAAATAATATGTAAAGGTAGTAGAAGATGGATGATTTAATAAGTAATGTTGTGGAATTAAAGAAGAAAACAGCTGCTATATATATATATGGAACTGGTATGTATGGAAGAAACATATATAATATGCTTATTGAGCATGATATTAAGGTTGATGGATTTGTTGAAACAAATCCAGAAAAATCTGAAATTTTTGGATTACCAGTTTGTGCTTCTAGGGATATATTAAAGGATAATGTTGGTTTGATTTTAGGGCTTAATAAGCTTAATACAGGATATGTTGAAAATGATTTGATAAAAAATTATTATAATATGGAAAATGTTATATATGGATATAAATACATAGATAATGGTGGTAACAGAGGGGGATATGATGATAATGTTCCAACTATGGAAATAACTACTAGGATAGGATGCAGTGTTAATTGCAGATATTGTCCGCAATTTAGTCTTATAACCAATTATTGTACTGATAAATTAGCAGATAAACAAATGAGTATTGAAACATTTAAAAAGTGTTTGGATAGGCTGCCATTTAACTGTAGTGTATTATTCTGTGGCATGGCAGAACCATTACTTAATCCTGATTGTATAGAAATGATTAAAATTGCGATTAATTCTGGACGTAAAGTTGATTTGTATACAACACTTGTTGGAATTGATGAAGGTCAACTTGATGAATTATTAAGTTTACCAATATCATTTGTTACACTTCATGTAGCCGATAAATACAATTATGCTAAAATAAAAACAGATGATGTGTATTATAGAATGTTAGAAAAAACGATTAATCATATTAAAAATGATGGAAAACCATTCGTAAATATATGTAATGCACAAGCAGAACCTGATGCAAAAGTAAAGGATATATGTAAAGGTAAGTATGAGATAATACATGAATTGCACGATAGAGCGGGCAATTTAGATGATGATATTCTTATAAGTGCGACAAGAAAAAGGAATGGTAAAATTTCCTGTAGTTTATGTGGACAATCATTGAATCATAATATACTTTTGCCTGATGGAAGGGTATTGTTATGTTGTATGGATTATGGAATGAAGCATGTGTTAGGAAATTTGTTACAACAGTCGTATGACGAGATTATGAATGGTGATGAAATGCAACGCTTGAAACAAGCAATTAATGGAGATGAAAGCATTGATGTTTTGTGTAGAGGGTGTTCTAGTGCAACGGAGACCAGCTATGAAAAGTCAACCATAAATTAGCAAAAAATTTCTTTTTCATAT
>ERZ772892.140-NODE-140-length-89999-cov-16.229031_pt1 | contig 89999 bp, 82 predicted proteins | sample MGYA00512126_ERZ772892 | MGnify/ENA primary metagenome ERZ772892 (study PRJEB29015, sample SAMEA2737697) | human gut metagenome | biome: human gut; feature: human-associated habitat; material: faeces | place: China | collected 2012 ... | reverse complement strand
AAGCCGATGCCACGGTAGTCTTTTCTGTCTCTGTCTTGCTACTCAGACTTGAACAGGTCTTTTATTCCTCCGATGCTGCCCATAAGGTTTGTGGCCTCGTAAGGCAGGTAGACAGTCTTTGTCTTGTCGCCTTGCGCCACCTCTTGCAGCATCTGTATGTATTTCTGGGCAAGCAGATAGTTTGCCGGGTTGGTGCTCTTGCCAACAGCCTCGGTTATCTTCTGTATGGCAATGGCTTCGGCCTCGGCTTTCCTTATGCGCGCTTGTGCCTCGCCTTCTGCATTCAATATGGCCTCCTGCTTGGCTGCCTCGGCGCGGTTGATGATGGCCGTCTTCTCGCCTTCCGACTGCAATATGTCGGCAGCTTTCTGGCCTTCGCTGGTCAATATGGTGGCACGCTTGTTTCTCTCGGCCTGCATCTGCTTCTCCATTGCGCTGAGCACGCTTGCCGGCGGCGTAATATCCTGCAGCTCAACGCGGTTGACCTTGATGCCCCATTTGTTGGTTGCATCGTCCAGCACCGACCTTAGCTTGGTGTTTATCGTGTCGCGACTGGTCAGCGTCTGGTCGAGTTCCAACTCTCCTATGATGTTTCGTAGCGTTGTCTGCGTCAGCTTTTCTATGGCATTGGGCAAGTTGTTGATTTCATACACAGCCTTGAACGGGTCGACAATCTGGAAATAAAGCAGCGCGTTTATTTCCGTTTGTACATTGTCTTTGGTTATGACGTTCTGCTTAGGAAAGTCATATACCTGCTCACGGAGGTCAATCGACGTCGTGTAAGAATACCTTCCACGCTGCAGTACGACAATCTCTTTGGCCCTGTCAATAAACGGGATGATGAAGTTTATGCCAGGTTGCAGCGTTGCATAATACTTGCCAAGACGCTCTATTATCTTCGTCTCGGATTGAGGGATGATTACCAACGCCATCTTGGCGAAGAGAAGGATGCACACTACGCACCCGATTAATACATAAATCATAGGCTAAATTATTTTAATTTGGTTACTTTCACAATCACGCTTTCCCTGTCTATTATCTTGACCATGGTGCCTGCAGGCAGCTCTTCCGTGTCGGAAGAACAGGCCTTCCAGTCGTCTCCGTCGAGGGCCACGCGCCCGTAGCCGCCAGCCGGGATGGCCTGGCTGACCGTCCCCGTACGACCTATTATTGCGTCGGCGTTGCTTAGACGCACGTCGTCATGCCTGTGGAGATACTTGAGCGCCAATGGACGCACCATGACTACGCTCAATGCCGATATCAATATGAAAACGCCCAGCTGCACGTATATGCCCGCAAATGGTGCCACTATTGCCGAACATACAGCACCGACAGAAAAACACATGATAAAGAAACCACCTGAGCACAACTCTACAATGAGCAGAACGACAGACAGAGCCAGCCACATTGCCCACAAATTGGCAGCTAAATAATCTATCATAAATCAAAAAGTTAAATGTTATTTCTTTCTGTTTGTAAAATTAAGAAAAAACATTTAAACCACCAAATATATAGATGTGAAATATATAGCCGGCCATAAAAACAGCCCATGCCGCCCCGGCAGATGCCGTGGGATGCATGGGCTGCTTGGCCGCCGGAACGCCTCCGGCATGTAATGTCAGCGCGACCCGATGTATAGGAATACCATGCCGAGCAGCACCAAGGCCAGGTCGACAACCTTGGCCTTGAGGTTTTTCTCGTGGAAAGCCACCGCGCCGAAGAGGAAACTAACCACCACGCTGCCACGGCGTATCATCGACACGATGCTTATCATGGCCCCGGGTATAGTCAGGGCATAGAAGTAGACAAAGTCTGCTGCGCTTAGAAAAATGCTCACGCACACTATGCTCCAGTGCCAATGGAATGGCGTGGTGCGCTTGCGTGTGGGCCACCATATCAGAAGCAGCATGGCCCCCATCATGAAAAATTGGTAGATGTTATACCAGCTCTGCACAATCATCTGGTTGAGCCCTACCCCGCCGGCACCCACGGGGGCCATCAGGTACTTGTCATACAGCCCGCTTACTGCCCCCAAGGCGGCCGCGGAAACTATCATCCATATCCAGCTGTTGGTCTTGAAGTCGATGCCTTCCTTCTTGCCGCTGCGGCTTAGCATGAAAAACGAGGCCACGGCAAGCAACACACCTATCCATTGCCAAACATTGAGCCGCTCGCCAAAGAACAGAAACGCGCCAACAAGCACCATCACCGGGCGCGTGGCATTGATTGGCCCGACAATGGTCAGCGGCAGGTTCTTCATGCCGAAATATCCAAACACCCAACTGCTGAGCACTATGCAGCTCTTCAGCAGTATGTACTTGTGAACCTCCCACCCGGCTGTTGGCACGTAGAACACCGACCCGTCGAGCAAGTCGGTATAGGCACTGGCCAGTATCAGCGGCAAGAAAATAACGGAACAGAACATCGTGTTCAGAAACAATACAGGAAGGACGGCATTGCCCGACAACGCTTCTTTCTTGAAAGCGTCATAAAACCCCAGCAATGCTGCCGACAAAAATGCAAAAACTAACCACATGATAATAATTAATATTTAATGTCTTCCAAGAACAATGCGTGTCCGGGCATCGACTCGCCGGCTTCCGTGCGGGCCTTGCCTTCAACCACCTTACGGAATTCGGGCAGCGTCATACGGTGGCGGCCCACCTCTATAAGCGTGCCCACCACGGCCCTCACCATGTTGCGCAGAAAACGGTTGGCACTTATTTCAAAATACCATGAGCATGGCGACACCTGGTGCCAGGCAGCCGACCTGACGTCGCAAAGCGTGGTCTTGACGTCAGAGTTGCTTTTGCAGAAAGCGCCGAAGTCGCTGTATTCCGTCAGCATGGCGGCAGCACGGTTCATCAACTCAAAGTCCAGGTCGTAATGGATAGCGCAGGAATATGCCCTCACAAACGGGTCTTTACGCAGGTGAATGTAATAATGGTAGGTGCGGAGCGTGGCGCTAAAGCGCGCGTGCATGTCGTCGGGCACATGCTCAACGCTGCATACAGATATGTCGTAAGGCAAAAACCTGTTCAGCTTGTATACAAGATTACCGCAGTCTATCTCGGAGTCGAAATCGAAATGTGCCACCATCTTCCGAGCGTGCACGCCTGCGTCGGTACGCCCGGCCCCCACTATGGATACGGGCTTGCGCAAGAGTACCGTCAGAGCCTTTTCCATTTCGGCCTGCACCGAATTGCCGTTGGGTTGCACTTGCCAGCCATGATAGCGGCCGCCGTCATAACTCAATGTGATGAAATAGCGCATAGTGTATTGATTTTTGGGTGCAAAATTAACAAAATGCCTGCAAACAAGAGACGTTTGAAGCGGAAAAATCAGGTGTCGGCTTGAGCCGGATGCCAAAAGCCACGCTAACGCATTGCCGCAAAGCCCCTGCCGAAGCACGCTCTGCACAGGGCAGGTCCCACACATGCCGACTGTGATGGCATGACGCAATCATTGTACAACAATTTCGGAAAATCAAGCGCCTTGCACGACCCTCTGTTACAGAGCATGTTACGAAATGCACGGTTTGGCTTTGCAAAACGGCCCGAATCGCACGTCCAAACGGCCTGTATCATACTATAATATAGGCCATACTGAAACATGAAACCGCCGAAGGCCACCGGCATGACAGGTGCTTGTAAACCATATTTACCTATGCACGCCAACCTGTCCGCTTCGGTCTTATCAGGCATAAACACTGCCGCCAGGCTGCAAAAAACAGGGCGAAACAAAGAAAAATGATGGTCAAAGTAAAAAAAATCGGCAAAAAGTTTGGTGGAATAAAATAAACTGCGTACCTTTGCACCCGCAAAACAACAAACGATGCGCTTGTAGCTCAGTTGGTAGAGCACCTGACTCTTAATCAGGGTGTCCAGGGTTCGACCCCCTGCAGGCGTACAAAAGGAAGGAAGGAAACAACAAGGATGCGCTTGTAGCTCAGTTGGTAGAGCACCTGACTCTTAATCAGGGTGTCCAGGGTTCGACCCCCTGCAGGCGTACAGAAGATGAGAGGACGGCCACAAACGGTTGTCCTCTCATTTTTATGTCAGGCATTTGCAAATTCCATTCCGCCAATTTCCACAATTCAATTTTAATGCTTAACTTTGCAACTCGAAAAAATATAACGATTCTAAATGGACAACAAACAAAATAAGTCTTTCTCAATGATTGCAGACATCGAAGGCGATTACAGCGAATTGTCCAAGTCGTCTGACATGCCAACCTCCCTGCCTATACTTGCCGTAAGGAACCTTGTGCTGTTCCCGGGGGTGGTATCGCCTATCCTCATTGGGCGAGAAACAAGCATGAGCCTGGTGAAGAGGGCTGAAAAAGCCAACATCATGATAGGCATTGTGTGCCAGAGAGACCCCGAGGTTGACGAGCCCGGCAAGACCGACCTGTACGAATACGGCGTATATGCCCGCGTGGTGAAGATACTGTCGCTGCCAAACGGCAACATCACCGCCATAGTGCAGGGCTTCGGAAGGCTCAAGCTGAACGAGATAACACGCAAGAAGCCGTATCTCTACGGCAAGGTGGAGCCTGCGGTAGAGATAGTGCCGGAGAAGGAAGACAGCGAGTTTGTGGCCGCAATGGACGACCTGCGCCACATTACCAACGAATACATCAAGCTCAACGACGACATACCCGAAGAGGCATCTTTTGCAATAAAGAATGTCAACAACAACATTATGGCGCTCAACTTCATCTGCTCCAACATGGCTTTCACCATCAAGGAGAAGATGGACCTGCTGCAAAAGGACTCCATCAAGGAACGGCTGTTCAGCACAATGCGCATAATCAACAGGGAGCTCTCGCTGCTGAGCCTCAAGCAGGACATAAGGAACAAGACCCGCGACGACATTGACGAGCAGCAACGCAACTACTTCCTGCAGCAGCAAATAAAGAACCTGCAGGCTGAAATGAGCAACGGCGAAAGCTCGCCTGAAAAGAGCGAGTTGCTCGAAAAGGCCGAGAAGAAGAAGTGGCCGCAGGATGTGGCCAAGACATTCTATAAGGAAGCCGACAAGCTTGACCAGTTGAACCCCCAGAGCCCGGAGTATAACGTGCAGCTTACTTACCTGCAGACACTTGTGTCGCTGCCATGGGGTGACTACACCAAGGACGACCTGAACCTGAACAGGGCACAGAAGATGCTCGACAAAGACCATTATGGCATGGAAAAGGTGAAGGAAAGGATACTGGAATATATCGCCGTGCTGAGCCTCAGGGGCGACTTGAAGTCGCCTATACTCTGCCTCTACGGCCCTCCGGGCGTAGGAAAGACGAGCCTCGGCAAGAGTATCGCAGCAGCCATGAGCCGTAAATATGTCAGGGTGTCGCTCGGCGGACTGCACGACGAGGCTGAGATACGCGGCCATCGGCGTACGTATATAGGTGCCATGCCGGGCCGGATAATAAAGAGCATACAGAAGGCAGGCGCGTCAAACCCCGTCTTTGTGCTCGACGAAATAGACAAGGTGACGCAAAACACCGTCAACGGCGACCCGGCGTCGGCACTGCTCGAAGTGCTTGACCCCGAGCAGAACTCGGCGTTCCACGACAATTACCTCGACGTTGACTACGACCTATCGAAGGTGTTGTTCATAGCTACTGCAAACGACCTTAACACCATTCCAAGACCCATGCTCGACCGTATGGAGATAATAGAGGTAAGCGGATATATCACCGAAGAGAAAATAGAGATTGCCCGCCGCCACCTCATTCCCAAGGAAAAAGAAAACACCGGCCTCGACAAAGAAAAGAAGCTGACTTTCAACAAGGCTGCCATCGAGAAGATAATCGAACAGTACACTCGCGAGAGCGGCGTAAGGCAACTGGAGAAGCAAATAAACAAGGCACTAAGGAAACTGGCCTTCATGAAGGCAAAGAACCAGGAACTGCCTTACACTAAAATCACTCCCGACGAGATAGAAGGCCTGCTTGGCAAGCCACCTTTCTACCGCGACATCTACCAGGGCAACGACTACGCAGGCGTGGTCACCGGTTTGGCATGGACAAGTGTGGGCGGAGAGATTCTGTTCATAGAAACGAGCCTGAGCAAAGGCAAGGGTTCCAAGCTAACACTCACCGGCAACCTGGGCGATGTCATGAAGGAATCGGCCATCCTCGCCCTCGAATATGTAAAGGCACACGCCAACTCGCTCAACATAGACTACCGCATATTCGACAATTGGAACATACACATACATGTGCCGGAAGGTGCAACGCCCAAGGACGGGCCGTCGGCCGGGATAACCATCGCCACCTCCATAGCTTCGGCACTGACCCAACGCAAGGTGCGTAAGAACACTGCCATGACGGGCGAAATAACGCTTCGTGGCAAAGTGTTGCCTGTAGGCGGGATCAAGGAAAAGATTCTCGCTGCCAAGCGTGCCGGCATCACGGACATACTGATGTGCAAGGACAACAGGAAGGACATTGACGAAATACCAGACATTTACCTGCAGGGAGTCAACTTCCATTACGTAGAGAACGTGCAGGATGTGTGGGATTTTGCCTTGACAAACGAACTTGTGGCCAACCCGTTGAAGTTTGAAATTGAAGAAGAAAAGAAGTAATGACATTTGAACTTACACACACCGACCCCATGTCCGACGCAAGGGCTGGCACCATTACCACGGCCCACGGCCAGATACAAACGCCGATATTCATGCCCGTGGGTACTTGCGGCAGTGTCAAGGGGGTGCATTTTTCTGAACTGAAAGAACAGGTGAAGGCCCAGATTATACTGGGAAATACCTATCACCTTTACTTGCGCCCGGGCCTCGACATACTGAAGTCTGCCGGCGGACTGCACCGTTTTGGTGGCTGGGACCGCCCGATACTGACCGACTCAGGTGGCTTTCAGGTGTTCTCACTCACCGGTATCAGGAAACTGCGCGAAGAAGGGTGCGAGTTCAGGTCGCACATAGACGGCTCTAAGCACATATTTACCCCGGAGAACGTAATGGACACCGAGCGCGTCATCGGGGCCGACATCATGATGGCTTTCGACGAGTGCCCGCCCGGACAAAGCGACTATTCGTATGCCAAGAAGAGCCTCGCCATGACGCAACGATGGCTTGACCGATGCATCAAACGGTTTAATGAGACAGAGCCGTTGTATGGATATGAGCAGAGCCTTTTCCCCATTGTGCAGGGATGTACGTACAAAGACCTGAGGTCGGAAGCTGCAAAATTCGTGGCCGACAAGGGAGCCGACGGCAACGCCATAGGCGGATTGGCCGTGGGCGAACCAACAGAGACGATGTACGAAATGATTGAAGTGGTCAACGGCATACTTCCCAAGGATAAGCCTCGCTACCTAATGGGGGTTGGCACACCGCAGAACATACTCGAAGCAATAGAGCGCGGAGTGGACATGTTCGATTGCGTAATGCCCACAAGAAACGGGCGCAACGCCATGCTTTTCACCTATAACGGCACGATGAACATGAGGAACAAGAAGTGGGAAAAAGACTTCTCACCAATTGACCCTGATGGTTGCGAGGTCGATTTGGTATACACCAAGGCCTATCTTCACCACTTGTTCAAGGCTGGTGAGCTTCTCGCCATGCAGATAGCAAGCATACACAACCTTGCATTCTACTTGCGCCTGGTGTCTGATGCTCGCCGGCATATCATGCAGGGTGATTTCACCAAGTGGAAGCAAGGGGTGATAGATAACCTCGGGCGCAGAGTTTAAGCAGTGAAAAAGAATTAGGTCAGCCACCTGTAATATATGAAATACAGCACTTTAAGAAAACGTCACAGGGCCTTGAAGCGGTTGCGTTCGATTAGGAATCGGACGGCAGGCGCATCCCGTTTCTTTCAAAAAGTGGGACGGGTGCTCAACTTTGCAAACCCGCTGCGGTACATAAAGAAGATTGATGCCTACATCATAAAGAAGTTTATCGGCACATATATATATTCGATAGCATTGATAATATCAATCTCTATCGTTTTCGACATAAACGAAAACTTGGCAAAGTTCAGCACCAACAACGCCCCGCTGCGAGCCATAGTCTTTGACTATTATGCCAATTTTGTGCCATACTTCGCCAACCTTTTCAGTCCGCTGTTTGTCTTTATCGCTGTAATCTTTTTCACATCGAAGCTGGCCGGCAATTCAGAAATCATAGCCATGATGGCCTGCGGCATGAGTTTCAAACGGCTGTTGCGGCCATACATGATATCAGCGGCCCTCATATCGGCTCTGAACTTCTACCTCGGCGCCTACGTAATACCCCAAGGCACGGTGGTAAGACACAATTTTGAATCGCTTTACAAGAACAACACGAAGAACACTTCGGCAAGCAACGTGCAGTTGCAAGTGGGCCCCGGGGTCATTGCATACATAGCCCAATATGACAATGTGCACAAAACGGGGTACGGATTTTCGCTCGACAAGTTTGAGAACAAGAAACTCGTAAGCCACATGACGGCAAACATCATACAATACGACACCATTTCTGACAGCAGGTATCATTGGAAAGCAATCAACTACAAGATACGAACGTTGAAGGGAATGCGCGAACAAATCACCACAGGAATGGAGATGGACACCACCGTTATGATGGAGCCTATGGACTTGGTATTCAGCAAAGGCCAGCAGGAAACGTTCACGAGCCCAGAGCTAAAGCGCTACATATCGAAGCAGAAAGACCGCGGTTCGGGCAACGTCGTACAGTATGAGGTAGAATATCACAAGCGCATTGCAACATGCTTTGCGTCGTTCATCCTTACAATCATCGGCGCAAGCCTGAGCTCCCGCAAGCGCAAGGGCGGCATGGGATTGTACCTCGGCATCGGGCTGGCGCTCAGTTTCTCTTACATACTGCTGCAAACCATAAGTTCAACATTTGCAATCAATGCCAACACTCCGCCGATATTGGCGGCATGGATACCCAATATACTATATTTCTTTATTGCATATTTCTGTTACAAAAAAGCACCAAACTAATGAGATTTGAAGAAACTTATCTGAACGATAACATACTGGATGCGCTTTACGACATGCATTTTGACGAATGTACACCAATACAAGAAAAGTGCATACCGGAAATTCTTGACAAGCACGACATCATAGGAGTGGCACAGACTGGCACCGGCAAGACAGCCGCCTACCTTCTCCCAATACTCAGCATGCTTGATGACGGGGGCTATCCACAGAACTCCATCAATTGCATTGTGATGTCGCCAACGCGCGAGCTCGCCCAGCAGATAGACCAGGCCATGCAAGGTTTCGGTTATTACCTAGACGGGGTGAGCAGCGTTGCTGTGTATGGCGGCAATGACGGAAACAGATATGACCAGGAGATGAAGAGCCTGAAGCTGGGTGCCGACGTGGTCATAGCCACTCCCGGCCGACTGCTGAGCCACATCAGGATGGGCAATGTAGACTTGAGCAAGGTCAGCTTCTTTGTCCTTGACGAGGCAGACAGGATGCTCGACATGGGGTTCAGCGACGACATAATGCAGATTGCGAGCAAGCTGCCCGCCACAGTCCAGACAATCATGTTTTCGGCGACGATGCCCGAAAAGATACAGCAACTGGCCCGTACACTGCTGAAGAACCCGGTTGAAGTGAAGATAGCAGTCAGCAAACCCGCAGAAAAGATAAAGCAATCAGCATATGTTTGCTATGAGTCACAGAAGATTGGAATCATCAAATACCTATTCAGTACCGACCAGCTGAAGCGCGTTATAATCTTCTCGGGCAAGAAAGACAAGGTAAAGGAAATAGCCCGTGAGCTCAAGCACCTGAAGATAAACTGCTGCCAAATGCACAGCGACCTGACCCAGCAGGAACGTGACGAGGTGATGTATGAGTTTAAGTCGGGCCAGAAAGACGTGCTTGTGGCCACCGACATTGTTGCTCGAGGCATCGACATTGACGACATCCTAATGGTGATAAACTACGACGTTCCGCACGACGCCGAGGATTATGTGCATCGCATAGGGCGCACTGCCCGTGCCGACCGCGACGGTGTTGCAATCACGTTTGTGAGCGACAAAGACATGTATGCGTTTGGCCTGATAGAGAAATTCCTTGAGAAGGAAGTGGAAAAGACCCCATTGCCCGATGGCTTGGGTAGCGGGCCGCAATACGTAACGACCAAGAAGAGCGGCGGCAACGGCAAGGGCAACAGGCATGGCGACAGGAAAAAGAAAGGCAAAAAGAGCAGGCCCAAACCAACAGAAGACAAGGGCGCACAGGGGAAACAGGAGCCCAAAAAGAAACACAGGAGGAAAAAGAAGCCGCAAACAGCCGAAAGCAAGAAAGCAGAACAACAATGACAACAGAGTTGGCAATGGCACTAACCATTGTCAACTCTGTTGATTTCGTCGTCGGTCTTGAGCTGTGGCAACGACACATGATACCTTACGGCAAGAAACCTGATGGCACATGTGATGACGAAACTGAGCAGGGCTGTCAGCTGTATGGCCACATCCAGCTCCGACAGCCCCCAATATACAAAGCCGCCGGCGACGCTTGCCATGGCGTAAATCTCTTTTCGAAGTATCACGGGTTCGTTGTTGAGCAAGATATCGCGTATCACCCCACCGGCAGAACCAGTGATGCACCCCATTATTATCGCAACCCAAAACGGCTGCCCATAGTCGAGGCTTTTCTGTATGCCGGCTATGGTGAACAGCGCCAGGCCCAAGGTGTCGAACACAAACCAAGCATTCTGGAGCCGCTCCATGCGCTTGGAGCACAGTATCACCATGCACAATGCCAAAGCCGTACATATAATATATATGGGATTTGTCATCCAGAACGGCGTTGCCCCGAGCATGACGTCGCGTATTGTACCGCCGCCAATGGCCACGGCAATGCCACACACGTAGCCGCCAAACCAATCGAAGTGCTTGGCCGCCGCATGCCTGATGCCGGAGATGGCAAAGGCAAAAGTACCCAGAAACTCGATGAGTTGCTGGGCAGTGGCTATGGTAACGTCGTCGTTCATCACCCTACCACATTGATGGGATCACCGTTGGCGAAAGCCTTTATGTTTTCTACGGCCGTCTTCATCAATCGCCCACGGGCCTCGAGAGTGGCCCATGCCACGTGAGGAGTGATGAAAGCGTTAGGCGCATCAAACAGCGGGTTGTCGGCTGCCGGCGGTTCCTGGCACATCACATCGGCGCCATAACCGCCCAGTTGGCCGCTTTTCAGGGCGCAGGCCACATCATATTCGTTGACAAGCGGCCCCCTGCCGGTGTTGATAAGTATAGCCCCGTGCTTCATCCTCTTTATGGTCTCGGCGTTTATCATCTCCCTTGTGTCGTCGTTGAGCGGGCAGTGCAAGGTAAGTATGTCGCTGACACCGAGAAGCCCTTCCAGCGTAGTCTTCTGTATGCCGTCGGGCAACGAGGCCGAATGCTTGCTTGTGTAAGCAAACACATCCATGCCGAAGTCGCGGGCTATGCGCGCCACTTTCTTGCCGATATGCCCAAGCCCGACTATTCCAATCGTCTTGCCAGCCAGCTCCGTCAGCTGGGTGTCCCAATAGCAAAAGTCGGCATTGCTGCTCCAGCGCCCCTTGCGGTTGGCCTCGGCATAGTGGGCCACACTGTTGGTTATGTTCAGAATGTGGGCAAACACCATCTGTGCCACACTGTCAGTACTGTATGCAGGGATATTAGTGACGCACACACCGTGCTCCTTGGCAGCCTTAATGTCAACCACATTGTATCCTGTGGCCAACACCCCGATATACTTCAGGTTTGGCAACTTGCCCATTGCATCGGCGTCGATTACCACCTTGTTGGTAAGCAGGGCGTCGGCATCCTTGCTCCGTTCCAGCAACTCATCGGCAGAGGTGCGCGGATATACCACCACCTCGCCCATCATTTCAAGCTCACCCCAAGACAAATCGCCGGGGTTGACCGTGTGTCCATCCAAAACAACAATCTTCATCTTCAAAAATAAAATTAGCGTTATTCCATAAATCGTTCTCCCCAGCAATCAATCATCCTCTTGATTAGCTTGTCCTCGTGAGGATTGTGCTGGCCATGCCACAAGCGTTCACGGCCGAGAGCGTCGGGCAGATACTGCTGCCGGGTGAAGTTGCCGGGATAGTCGTGAGGATATTTGTATCCGTCATGATAGCCCAGGTCTTTCATCAGCTTTGTCGGTGCGTTGCGCAAGTGCAGCGGCACGGGCTGGTTGCCTGTGCGCCTTACCACCTCCAAGGCCTTGTCTATGCCAAGGTATGCAGAGTTGCTCTTTGCGCTCGTAGCCAGGTAGACGGTGGCTTCCGCCAGCGGTATCCTTCCCTCGGGCCACCCTATCTTCATCACAGCGTCGAAGGTGGCGTTAGCCAAAAGCAGCGCGTTGGGATTTGCCAGGCCTATGTCTTCGGCGGCACTTATCACCAGGCGGCGCGCGATGAACTTGGGGTCTTCGCCCCCTTCGATCATCCTCGCCAGCCAATACAGGGCCGCATCGGGGTCGCTTCCGCGTATGCTCTTGATGAACGCAGAGATGATGTCGTAGTGCATCTCTCCGTCCTTGTCGTAAGCCAGCGGGTTTTGCTGCAAGCGATTGACCACAATGTCGTCGGTGATGACCACCTCGTCGGTCGGCGAGGCTTCAACCACAAGCTCAAGTATGTTGAGCAGCTTGCGCGCATCGCCGCCGCTGTATCGAAACATGGCCCCCGTCTCTTTCAGTTCTATCTTCCGTTGCTTCAGCTCCACGTCCTTGGTTATGGCTCGGTTGACAAGCTCCATCAGGTCTGACTCGTCGAGCGGCTTGAGCACATATAGCTGGCAGCGCGACAGCAATGGCCTTATTACTTCAAAAGACGGGTTCTCGGTAGTTGCGCCGATGAGCGTTACCACCCCCTTCTCCACTGCCCCGAGCAGCGAGTCTTGCTGCGACTTGCTGAACCTGTGAATCTCGTCGATGAACAATATTGGCGAGGCCGAGTCGAAGAAACGGCTGCGGCCGGCCTTGTCGATGACCTCACGCACATCCTTAACGCCGCTGGTGACGGCGCTGAGCGTGAAGAAGGGCGTGTCGAGCCGGTTGGCTATTATCTGGGCGAGCGTGGTTTTCCCGACGCCCGGCGGGCCCCATAAAATGAACGACGGCACCCGCCCTGCGTCAATCATCTTGCGCAGCACGGCACCTTCTCCTACAAGATGCTTTTGCCCTATGTATTCATCGAGGGTGCGAGGCCTTAATCTCTCAGCTAATGGTTGTGACATAATCTGTCTACAAAGGTAATAATTTATATCGAATTATAAGCAGCATGAGAATATAAAAAAACGCTAAAAACATGTGACAACTTGCCATCGGCAAACTTGCCGAAACCATGTGGCCGAACAGCAGCCACTGATGAGTAAAGTAATAAAAAGCGATTGGCGCCCTACTTTCTGGCCACTAGTATAACGCGCTGTGCCACAATGCATTGCCACCGGCACGATTAAGCCACCCGGCGAGGGCCGTTTCGACGACCCAAACAGCACGTATGGGGGTGCCGAACAGGCCGTTTTGGCCGGTGGCGACGGCCTTGCGGATGGCGGCCGCGGTCAGTGTAAAGTTATGTTACCGCCCTGCCCTGCCCCGCTCACGTGCAGACGCCACCGGCAAAGCTCTGCGACGGGGCAGCGGGAGAACAAAAAAATTTCAAGCAAAAACTTGTACATGACAAATAAAGTATTTACATTTGCAGCATCAAAAACCATACAGTAACACAGACAATGAAACAATCAGGAGCTAAAAAGGCACTCACTCTAAAGACATTGACCAAAAACAACGTTTGGGATTTGCAGGAAAACGACATTTTCCGAATGCTTGATGGCATCGACAAAGATGTCGACATGAAAGACAATCTGCGGCATTACACAGACTTGATGCGCGGAGCTTTCACCATAGAGGAAATAAAAGACGATTCGGCCCCTATAAAGAATAAATATGAAAAAATGGGCTATAAGGTCGGGCAAATCAGACTCGACGACAACTCAACTACTGTTTGGGCTGTGAAAAAGCGCCCGATAATGCGCGTGACCGACCTTACCTACGAGAACATACACCATATCTCCGCCGCCAAACTGATGGAGGTGCTCGACAGAAACTTCGGCGGCGGATGGGAATCATTGTCGCAGAGCATCAAAGACATCATCGAGAGCGGATTCGACATCTCTACGACCACGCTCCCCAAAGACAGGCTCCATAAGCCCGGCGGCATGTTCGACAAGAAGGTGGCCGACGGCTATGAGGTGCTTGAGATAGCCAAAGGCACATGGGTAGAGGCCATTTTCGCGAAGGCCAAGCCCGAGATGGAGAAACCGCGCCTGCAATTCCAAAGCAAGGACGAAGACGAGATACCGGAAGACGACTACGACGACATGGACGAAGATGACGATGAGCCCGATGACCCGGACATGTTTGACGAAGACGACATCAACGAAGACAACTATCGGACGACGTTCGACATTGAGGCCGACCCCGACGAAGAAGCCGGTGACCTGTCGGATTTTGACCCCGAAGACTAAGCCTAACCATACGCCAACACGGGCCGGCAACAGTCCGGCCCGTGTGAAATACTACCTTTAGACAGAACATACCCAATAACTTAAAACATTCACTTATTATGAACATTCCATCGGTATTTTGGATTATCCCGCTGGCATCAATATGTGCACTCGGGATGGCGTGGGTCTTCTTCCGCCAGATGATGAAAGAAGAAGAAGGAACGGCAAGGATGAAAGAGATTGCCGGTCATGTGAGACGCGGTGCCATGGCTTACCTGAAGCAGCAGTACAAAGTTGTGACGCTCGTATTCATCGTGCTCGCTCTCATCTTCGCATTTATGGCTTACGTGCTCCACGTTCAAAATCCATGGGTGCCTTTTGCATTCCTCACTGGCGGATTCTTCTCCGGCCTTGCCGGTTTCTTCGGCATGAAAACAGCCACTTACGCATCGGCACGCACTGCCAACGCCGCACGCTCTGGGCTCGACCGCGGCCTTAAGATTGCCTTCAGGAGCGGAGCTGTCATGGGACTTGTCGTGGTGGGACTGGGCCTGCTCGACATTGCCTTGTGGTTCATAGTGCTCAGCTATTTCTATAGCGGCGACCACATGGCCCTTGTCACTATAACGACCACGATGCTTACATTCGGCATGGGAGCGTCGACCCAGGCGCTGTTCGCCCGTGTGGGTGGCGGAATATATACCAAGGCAGCCGATGTAGGCGCCGACCTTGTGGGTAAGGTTGAGGCCAACATACCCGAGGACGACCCGCGAAACCCGGCCACCATTGCCGACAACGTGGGCGACAACGTGGGCGATGTGGCCGGCATGGGAGCCGACCTGTACGAAAGCTACTGCGGAAGCATACTGAGTACGGCTGCCATCGGCGCCACGGCCTTTGCCATCAATGCCGACATGCAGCTCAAGGCCGTCATTGCACCGATGATCATTGCCGCCGTGGGCATATTCCTGTCGCTGCTCGGAATATATCTTGTGCGCACAAAAGAAGGCGCGACGATGAAGGAACTGCTCCACTCGCTGAGCCTCGGAACCAACGTGGCGGCAGTGCTCATAGCCATAGCTACGTTCTGCATACTTTACCTCATGCAGATTGAAAACTGGGTTGGCGTTTCGTTCTCGGTGCTGAGCGGACTTGCCGCCGGCGTGGTGATAGGCCAGGCTACAGAGTATTATACAAGCCATAGCTATAAGCCTACGCAGAAGATAGCCGAGGCTTCGCAGACCGGCCCTGCAACGGTAATCATCAAGGGCATAGGCACGGGCATGATATCAACCATGATTCCTGTGGTAACAATATCTGTGGCAATAATGCTGAGCTATCTTTTCGCCAACAACTTCGACCTCTCCATGAGTGCAGAAAGCATTTCTAAAGGCCTCTACGGCATTGGCATCGCCGCCGTGGGCATGCTCTCAACGCTTGGCATAACGCTGGCTACCGATGCTTATGGGCCCATTGCCGACAACGCCGGCGGCAACGCCGAGATGAGCGAACTGGGCGAAGAGGTAAGGCAACGCACCGACGCGCTCGACGCTCTGGGCAATACCACCGCCGCAACCGGCAAGGGCTTTGCCATTGGCAGTGCTGCGCTCACCGCTCTCGCCCTGCTCGCCTCTTATGTCGAGGAGATAAAAATAGCCATGCAGCGCGCTGTAAACGAAGGCCAGACCTTCATCGACAATGCCGGCAACATGTTCAACCCGTCTACTGCCAACATGATAGACTTCATGGATTTCTTCCAGGTCAACCTCATGAACCCCAAGGTGCTGGTGGGAGCCTTCATCGGTGGCATGGCGGCATTCCTGTTCTGTGGCCTGACAATGGGCGCCGTTGGCAGGGCCGCCCAGACTATGGTCAACGAAGTGCGCAGACAATTCAGCGAAATAAAAGGCATACTTGAAGGCAAGGCCACGCCCGACTACGGCCGCTGCGTGGAGATAAGCACACGCTCGGCGCAGCGCGAAATGGTTTTCCCGAGCCTCCTGGCCATCATCATCCCAATTGTCGTAGGCGTGCTGCTCGGCGTTGGCGGTGTAATGGGCCTGCTTGTTGGCGGTCTGACCACGGGCTTCACGCTGGCTGTATTCATGGCCAACTCGGGCGGAGCTTGGGACAATGCCAAGAAGATGGTGGAGGAAGGGCATTTCGGCGGTAAGGGAACCGAATGCCATAAGGCCACGATTGTGGGCGACACCGTGGGCGATCCGTTCAAAGACACATCCGGTCCGTCGCTGAACATCCTCATTAAACTGATGTCGATGGTGAGCATCGTAATGGCCGGCCTTACGGTTGCATGCATCTGACGAGCGCCGCAAGCAATAACAAAAGACAATCCCCCTCGCACCATACATGTTGTTTCTGGCGACGAGGGGGATTGTCATTTCTTGATGTAACAAGCCTATTGACAGCCAATGCGGATATGACGTGGCATCCTGAATGGCGCAATCCACGCTGCCTCACAAGGCATGGCAGACAGAAGCGGCTGTGTCATTTGTTTACCGTCAGGTGGAAGCAGCCCTGCTTCACTTCATACTTGATGTAGCAACGGCCCCTCTCCCTGAAGTCGCGCAACACCTCGCTGAGCACCCACTTCAGCGTGTCGTTACGCACCTGCCGGCGCTCAGGGCCATCAGGGTCTTCTATTGTCTTGTATCGATTGTAGCAGATGTCGAAAGTGGTTCCATACAAATGGCAACTGTTTTCGGTTGCATTGCCGTTCCTTGTCCTCAGTTTCCTTACGTCTTCCTTGGTTCGGAGAACGCTCGTCACTATTATCTGGTGCAACGGTATCCCCTTGATGTAAAGGCTGTCGAAATACGCCCTTCCTATATCCTGCAACAGAATAGCCGCCTTGGGCACAAGGTAAGGTATGCTGCTGTTCAACTTGTCTACATAAAAATAGGGATTGCTGCCCACATACACAAGCTCTTCCATCCTGTGCTCCGCTTCAGCGCGGTTGGTAACCGGCGGCACACCATTGTGCCTTGCCGCCACAAGCTGCACGTCGTTGTTGTCAGGAAATGTCTCGCGGAACGAAGGAACGCTGTAAATCCTGTTTTTCACCGGGGTGCCGTCCGGCCTCAAATACCGCCTGGCTACGGCTACATTTGTCATTGTGTCGGCCCGTACCACTGTGCCCACGCTGTCGGCCGGTTCGTCCACCTGGCCATAGGCATCGCCCGCCTTAGGCTTGGCGACATCCGGAAAAACACAACGGACAACAGCCAGCACGGCCACAACACTCATAAACCCAAGTAGATATCTGTTTTTAGAAACCTTCATCAGTTGCTCAAACCATTGTTTACCGTGCAAAGATAACATTTTTATTCCAATTGAAATTATGGTTGGGGCAAAAATAGCATACACCATATTAATGCACCGGACAAAACTTGCCGGATGGATTCATTTTAACGGCAATGACACCGTTGCGCATTAAAAAGAGAATAAAAAATAGCAAGATATTAAAAAGTTTCTGTAATTTTGCAGATGGAAATAAAGGAAGCATAAAATTGATAGAGAAACATATCGTACTTGAGGACATTGACCCGGTGATATTCTACGGCGTGAACAACGTTCACCTGCAGATGATCAAGGCGCTTTTCCCTAAGCTTAGGATAGTAGGACGCGACAATGTCATACGCGTACTGGGCGACGAAGAACAGATGTGCGCCTTTGAAGATAACATCGAGGCAATGCGCAAGCACATCATAAAATTCAACTCTCTGCGGTCGGAAGACATCCTTGACATAGTCAATGGCCACAAGACCCAAGACGAGATACCCGAAGGGGTGTTAGTATATAGCGTAAGTGGCAGACCGGTGAAAGCGCGCAGCGAAAACCAGCAGAGGCTGATAGATGCCTACAACAAAAACGATATGGTGTTTGCCGTAGGGCCGGCCGGTACGGGAAAGACCTATCTCAGCATAGCCTTGGCAGTAAAGGCGCTGAAGGAGAAGGCCATCAAGAAGATTGTGCTAAGCCGACCTGCCGTCGAAGCCGGCGAGAAACTGGGGTTCTTGCCCGGCGACATGAAAGACAAGATTGACCCTTACCTGCAACCACTATACGATGCACTGGAAGACATGATACCGGCGGCGCGCCTGCAGGACATGATGGAGAAGCACATAATCCAAATCGCCCCGCTTGCGTTCATGCGCGGAAGGACACTCAGCGACGCCGTGGTCATATTGGATGAAGCGCAGAACACCACACCGGCACAGATACGGATGTTCCTGACGCGAATGGGATGGAACACCAAGATGATAATCACCGGCGACTTGACACAGATAGATTTGCCACGCGAACAGTCTTGCGGACTGAAAGAGGCGCTCAACATACTGTCGAACATCGAAGGCATCGGGGTCGTGACACTCAACAAGAAAGACATCGTTCGCCACAAGCTCGTAACGCGGATAGTGAACGCTTACGAGGCGTTTGACAAGGCTAAAGAGAACAAAGAAACGAAACTTAAAAATAGCAACAATGAAAGCATTAACAAAAACTGATTTCCATTTTGAAGGCCAAAAGAGTGTTTATCACGGCAAAGTACGCGACGTGTACAATATAAACGATGACTTGATGGTCATGGTGGCTACGGACAGAATTTCAGCTTTCGATGTAGTACTCCCCAAAGGCATACCATTCAAGGGGCAAGTTCTTAACCAAATAGCAGCCAAGTTCCTTGACGCTACAAGCGACATCTGCCCAAACTGGAAACTTGCAACGCCCGACCCTATGGTGACTGTTGGGCTAAAGTGCGAAGGGTTTCGTGTCGAAATGATTATCCGCTCCATACTGACAGGGTCGGCATGGCGCGAATACAAGAAAGGCTGCAGGGAGATTTGTGGCGTCAAGTTGCCTGAGGGCATGAAAGAGAACCAGAGGTTCCCCGAACCCATAATAACCCCGACAACAAAGGCCGACGAAGGCCATGACCTCAACATATCAAAGGAAGAGATCATTGCACAGGGCATTATGAGCGCCGAAGACTATGCCGTTGTGGAAGACTACACAAGGAAACTCTTTAACAGAGGCCAGGAAATAGCTGCCAGGCAAGGGCTTATATTGGTTGACACTAAGTATGAGTTCGGCAAGAGAGACGGCAAAATATACCTCATCGACGAGATACACACACCCGACTCAAGCCGCTATTTCTACGCCGACGGGTACGAGGAGAAATTTGAGAAAGGCGAACCACAGCGCCAACTGTCAAAGGAGTTTGTACGCCAATGGCTCATAGAGCACAACTTCATGAACGAGCCCGGACAGCAAATGCCTGAGATTACCGACGAATACGCAGCAAGCGTGAGCGACAGGTACATTGAGCTTTACGAGCATATCACCGGCGAGAAGTTTGACAAAGCTGCCGAAGAAGGTGATATTGCCGCACGCATCGAAAAGAACGTGAGCGCTTATCTCAAGACCAGATAAGCAGGCTCAGCACCCCATTCCAAACATTCCCGTATATAATAATGTACAGACAAGAGGAGATAAAGCCGTATAGCGGACGTGGGAGCAAGGGCAAACAGGTCGAACAGATGTTCGACCAGATTGCCCACTCTTACGACGCCCTCAACCACCGCCTGTCATGGGACATTGACAAATGTTGGCGACGCAAGGCCATATCGCAACTGAAGCCTTACGCCCCCGGCACAATACTCGACGTTGCAACAGGCACGGGGGACTTCGCTATACTCTCCGCAAAGATGCTTAACCCGTCGAAACTTGTCGGGATAGACCTGAGCGAAGGCATGATGGAGATAGGCCGCAACAAGGTGAAACAACAAGGCTTGGACGGCACAATATCTTTCACAAAGGGCGACTGCATGCATTTGCCGTTTGGCGATGAAAGTTTCGATGCCGTCACGGCAGCCTTTGGCATCAGGAATTTCGAGGACTTGGAACAGGGAATGAGAGAGATGCAACGTGTGCTGAAGAAAGGCGGTGTGTTGTGCATCATCGAACTCACCACCCCGGTGAGCTTCCCAATGAAGCAACTATTCCGCGTCTATTCGCACACAATCCTCCCGATGTACGGAAGGATGATTTCTAAGGACGACAAAGCATACAGCTACCTGACGGCCACGATAGAGGCATTCCCACAGGGGGAGACTATGATTGGCATACTCAAGGGCGCCGGCTTTACGTCTGCGTCGTTCAAGCGACTGACTTTTGGTATATGCACCATGTACATGGCTAAGAAATAAACAACAACGTTATGGATAAATATGGCCTCATAGGGTATCCGCTCGTACATTCGTTCTCAATAAGTTATTTCAACCAGAAATTCATCGACGAGAAGATAGATGCTGTTTATGAGAACTTCGAGATACCCACAATCGACTTGCTCCCGGAAGTCATTGATTCTAACCCTGACTTGCGCGGGCTCAACGTGACAATCCCATACAAGCAGAAAGTCATGCCTTTCCTCGACGCCATAAGCCAGGAGGCTATGGCCATCGGGGCTGTCAATGTGATCAAGGTGACAAGGGAAGGCGGCAAAAGCAGATTGAAAGGCTATAACTCCGATGTGATTGGATTTACCAAGAGCATAGAGTCAATGCTTGAGAAATTCCATAAGAAGGCATTGATACTCGGAACTGGGGGCGCCTCAAAAGCCGTGGACTACGGGTTGAAATCCCTCGGCCTGGAAACAGTGTTTGTCAGCAGATACCAACGTCCGGGCACCATTCAGTATGAGGACATAACACCCGACATAATAAAGGAGTACAACGTAATAGTCAACTGTACTCCGTGCGGCATGTATCCCCACACGGAAGAGTGCCCCAAACTGCCCTACGAAGCCATGGACAACCGCACAATCCTATATGACTTGATATACAATCCCGACACCACTTTGTTCATGAAGAAAGGTGCCGAGCATGGCGCAAACACAAAGAACGGGCTCGAGATGCTGCTGCTGCAGGCCTTTGCCAGCTGGGACTTCTGGCACGGCAAGGAACAGGACTGACCATAAGCCGGCCCGGCCGACAAATAACAATACACAAATTAAGGTATATGGAGAATAGCAACCGATACATGATGCGCGGTGTCAGCGCCGCAAAGGAAGATGTTCACAACGCGATAAAGAATATAGACAAGGGCATCTTCCCGCAAGCATTTTGCAAGATAATACCCGACATACTGGGTGGCGACCCTGAATATTGCAACATAATGCATGCCGACGGGGCCGGAACAAAATCGTCGTTGGCCTACGCATATTGGAAAGAGACTGGCGACCTCGGAGTTTGGAAGGGCATTGCGCAAGACTCACTCATTATGAACACCGACGACCTGCTGTGTGTCGGTGCCGTCGACAACATATTAGTGTCAAGCACAATCGGCCGCAACAAGATGCTCGTGCCGGGCGAAGTAATCTCGGCAATCATCAACGGCACCGACGAACTGCTCAAGCAGATGAGGGAGATGGGAATCGGAATATACGCAACCGGAGGCGAAACGGCCGACGTGGGCGACCTTGTGCGCACCATCGTCGTAGACACCACGGTGACATGCAGAATGAAGCGGAGCGACGTGATAAACAATGCCAACATCCGTCCGGGCGACGTCATTGTCGGACTGGCTTCTTTCGGCAAGGCCACATACGAAGACAGGTATAACGGCGGCATGGGAAGCAACGGACTGACAAGCGCCCGACACGACGTATTTGCGAAATACCTGGCAGAGAAATACCCCGAGACCTACGACCATGCGGTGCCGTCCGACCTGGTGTACAGCGGCCACTACCACCTGGACCAAAGGATAGACGGCCTGGATGTCGACGCCGGGCAGCTTGTGCTGTCGCCAACGCGCACCTACGCCCCCGTCATTAAGAGGATACTCGACAAACACCGCCACGACATCCACGGCATGGTGCATTGCACCGGAGGGGCCCAAACAAAGGTCCTGCACTTTGTCGGCGACAACTGCCATGTGGTGAAAGACAACATGTTTGCCGTACCACCATTGTTCAGCATCATTAGAGAAGAAAGCGGAACCGACTGGAAAGAGATGTACAAGGTGTTCAACATGGGGCACAGGATGGAAATATATGTAAGCGAAGAGCTTGCAGACGACATCATCTCAATAAGCCGGCAGTTCGGCATAGAGGCACAGGTAGTGGGCCATATCGAAGAGGGAAAGAAGAGCCTTACGATAAAGAGCGAGTTTGGAACATTTGAATACGACTGACATATATGCCAGAAAACAATAGCATACTTGAGAAACTTGACGGATTGGTGAGCAGGTACGAGGAGGTGGCAACGCTCATCACCGACCCTGCCGTCATTGCCGACCAGGAACGATACGTCAAGCTCACACGCGAATACAAGGAACTGGGCGACATCATGGATGCCCGAAGGCGTTACGTGGCGTGCCTTAACTCCATAGCCGAAGCAAAAGACATACTGGCCAACGAGAGCGACCCTGAAATGAAAGAGATGGCCAGGGTGGAGCTCTCGGCAAACGAAGCGCTGCAGCCGAAAATTGAAGATGAGATTAAGATGGCCCTTGTCCCAAAAGACCCGGAGGACGCAAAGAACGTGCAAATGGAAATAAGGGCCGGTACTGGAGGCGACGAGGCCGCCTTGTTTGCAGGCGACTTGTTCCAGATGTACAAGAAGTTTTGCGACTCAAAAGGTTGGTCGTTGGCCATAACAAGTGTCAGTGAAGGGGCTGTCGGCGGATTCAAGGAAATAGACTTTGCCGTCAGCGGCGACAACGTTTACGGCACATTGAAATATGAGTCGGGCGTGCACCGCGTGCAGCGCGTGCCGGCCACCGAGACCCAGGGACGCATGCACACCAGCGCAGCCACTGTGGCCGTGCTCCCTGAAGCCGACCGGTTTGAAGTGAACATAAACGAAGGTGACATCAAGTGGGACACGTTCAGGAGCTCGGGCGCAGGAGGACAGAATGTCAACAAGGTGGAATCGGGTGTCAGGCTGCGTTATCCGTGGAAGAACCCGAATACCGGCGAGACGGAGGAAATACTGATAGAGTGCACCGAGACGCGTGACCAACCCAAGAACAAGGAGCGCGCCCTGTCGAGATTGCGCACATTCATATATGACCGTGAGCACCAGAAATACATAGACGACATAGCCAACCGCCGCAAGACGCTTGTGTCGACAGGCGACAGAAGCGCCAAGATACGTACTTACAACTTTCCGCAAGGCCGTGTCACCGACCACAGGATTGGATATACCACCCACGACTTGCAGGGATTTTTGGGCGGCGACATACAGGCACTCATCGATGCACTGACTGTTGCCGAAAACGCTGAGCGAATGAAAGACAACGAACTATAAACATCAATATCCGACAAACGCCATGAACAGAAAAGAACTGACAGAGCAGATTTTCAAGAAAAAAACATTCTTGTGTGTCGGCCTTGACACTGACATAAGCAAGATTCCAAGCCATCTGCTGGCAGACGACGACCCTATATTTGCATTCAACAAAGCCATTGTCGACGCTACCGCACCTTACTGTGTGGCATACAAGCCCAACCTTGCATTCTACGAATCGGCAGGGCTGAAAGGCATGGCTTCATTCGAGAAGACGGTGGGCTACATCAAGGAATCATACCCCAACCACTTCATCATTGCCGACGCCAAGCGCGGAGACATAGGAAACACATCGGCCATGTATGCCAGGACATTCTTTGGCGAGTATGATGTCGACGCCCTGACCGTGGCGCCATACATGGGTGAAGACAGTGTCACGCCGTTCCTCACCTACGAAGGCAAGTGGGTGATACTGCTTGCACTGACAAGCAACAAGGGCTCGCACGACTTCCAGATGACACCCTTTGCCAACGGAGAGCGTCTGTTTGAGAGCGTGCTGAAGACCTCGCAAAAATGGGGCAACGACCAGAACATGATGTATGTGGTAGGCGCAACACAAGGCAGGATGTTTGAAGACATACGCAAGGTGGCCCCCACCCACTTCCTGCTCGTTCCCGGCGTTGGCGCCCAGGGAGGCAGTCTGCAGGAAGTGTGCAAATACGGCATGACCAAAGACTGTGGCCTGCTGGTGAATTCATCGAGGGGAATAATATATGCGGGCAGCGGCGAGGACTTTGCGGCCACGGCTGCCGAAAAGGCACGCGAGCTGCAGGCAGAGATGGAAACGGAGCTGGCCCGGCTGTGAGCGGCAGCATTAGCCTACCCCAACATTGATTAGACATGCGACAAAAGAAGGAGCCTGCCGACTCCTTCTTTTGTAATGCAATAGGAAAGAATGGCACAAGCGCGATAACGATATCATTTACAACTACTTACAAACGGGCCATCGTTAAGTGCCGAAATGGCCCTTGCGGCCACCTCATACAGCCCGTTTCACGATTCAATATGGCCTGTTTCGGCTTGCCATACAACCGCCAGGGGCCCATGCCCCACCCTTTTGTAACGAAAAATGCGCCCCACATGCCTGCATGGAGCGGTAGCGACAGCCGCAGGCAAGCATGGCCCAAGTGGTGGCATACGGCAATCCTGCCGACGGTGCAGGCACAATGAAGGATTTGAACATATAACCCACATGAACGACTACAAGATAATCAACGACCCTGTTTTCGGGTTCATAAAGATTCCGCGCGGACTGCTTCTCAACATAGTGCAGCATCCGCTCATGCAGAGGCTGACGCGGATAAACCAACTCGGCTTGGCTTCTGTGGTCTATCCGGGGGCAAGGCATTCACGTTTCCAACACTCGATAGGGGCGTTCCACTTGATGAGCGAGGCCATTGCCACACTGAGGCAAAAGGGCAACTTCATTTTCGACAGCGAGGCAGAGGCCGTCGAGGCGGCAATACTGATGCACGACATAGGGCACGGCCCGTTCAGCCATGTGCTTGAACACACACTGTTCAAGGGCATATCCCACGAAGAGATATCGCTGATGATGATGGGAAAGATAAACCATGAGCTGGGCGACCAGCTTAACCTGGCCATCAAGATATTCAAGAACGAATACCCCAAGAACTACCTGCACCAACTCATCAGCAGCCAGCTCGACATGGACAGGCTCGACTACCTGCGGCGCGACAGTTTCTTTACAGGTGTCAACGAGGGCAACATCGGCAGTGCGCGCATAATAAAGATGCTGAACGTGCATGACGACAACCTCGTGGTGGAGCACAAAGGCATATTTTCAATAGAAAACTACCTCACCTCGCGCAGGCTGATGTACTGGCAAGTCTATCTCCACAAGACAGCCGTCGGCTACGAGAGCGTGCTCATCAGCGCCCTCAACAGGGCCAAGGCCCTGGCACGCAGCGGTTGCACTGTGTTTGCGCCGCCGTCATTGAAGTTCTTTCTCGACAATGACGTTGATGCCAAATGGTTCGACGAACACCCGGAAACGATTGATGTCTATCGCGAACTCGACGACAATGACATATGGAGCGCCCTGAAGGTGTGGATGCACCATGACGACAAGATTCTGTCGACACTTGCCGACAACATGGTCAACCGGCACATCTTCAAGGTCGAGGTAAGCGACACCCCGTTCAGTGAAGAATATGTTGAAGAAATATCACAACATGTAAGCGGCCACCTTGGCATCGACAAGAATGACTCCAAATACTTTGTCGTGGTCAACACAATACAGAAAGACATGTACGACATGGACGACGACAACATAACCATAATGTATGACGACGGAACAACCAAAGACATTTCAAAGGCTTCCGAACTGCTCAATGTCGAGCTGCTTTCTAAAAAAATAAGAAAATATTACCTCTGTTATCAACGTATCTAAATAAATATTGCTATATTTGCAGAATTAATTAGGCCAATATAACTATTAAGATGGAATTTACAGCGAAACAAATTGCAAGTTACATCGGCGGAAAAGTGGAGGGCGACGACAATGCCACCGTCAATACTTTTGCCAAGATTGAAGAGGGCAAGGCGGGAGCGATATCGTTTCTTTCCAACCCCAAATACATTCACTATATTTATGACACAGAATCAAGCATTGTGCTGATAGACAACAGCATGGTGCTTGACAAGCCCGTAAAGGCCACACTCATCAGGGTAGACAATGCCTACGAGTGCGTTGCCAAGCTGTTGCAACTGTACGAGTCGGCCAAACCTAAGAAGAAAGGCATCGACCCGCTGGCATCAATCTCGCCGTCGGCAACAGTCGGCAACGACGTTTACATTGGTGCCTTTGCTTGCATAGGCGACGGCGCCACCATAGGCGACGGCACCCAAATCTACCCCCATGCCGTGGTTGGCGACGGGGTCACGGTGGGCAGCGGATGCATAATATATCCCAATGTCACGATATACCAGGGATGCCAGCTTGGCAACAATGTAGTGGTGCATGCCGGCGCAGTGATAGGTGCCGACGGTTTCGGCTTCGCCCCCAACACCGAGTGCTATGACAAGATACCCCAAATAGGCATTGTCACGATTGAAGACAATGTAGAGATAGGCGCCAACACCTGCATAGACCGCTCTACCATGGGCAGCACGGTGATACGCAAGGGCGTTAAGCTCGACAACTTGATACAAGTGGCTCACAATGTCGAGATTGGCGAGAATACGGTGATGTCTGCACAAGTGGGCATAGCCGGCAGCACAAAAGTTGGAGCTTGGTGCATGTTCGGCGGCCAGGTGGGCTTAGCCGGGCACATTCATATTGGCGACAAAACATTCCTTGGCGCCCAGTCGGGAGTTCCCGGCAACATCAAAGGCGACCAGACGCTCATCGGTACGCCGCCGATGGAACCCAAGGCTTACTTCAAGTCGCAGGCCATCTTCCGCAAATTGCCTGAACTTTACAAAGAGATAAATGAACTGAAGAAACAAGTAGATGAACTAAAAAACAAATAAAATCAACGTATGATGAAACAGATGACGCTGAAGGGCAGTTTCTCGCTCTGTGGCAAAGGGCTGCATACAGGACTCAGTCTGACGGTTACATTCAATCCGGCTCCCGAAAATACAGGTTATAAAATACAACGCATCGACCTTGAGGGCATGCCAACCATCGACGCTGTGGCTGAAAACGTGGTCGATACGCAACGTGGCACCGTGCTTGGCAAAGGCGATGTGAGGGTGTCTACAGTTGAACACGGACTTGCAGCGCTCTATGCACTGGGCATAGACAACTGCCTCATACAGGTTAACGGGCCGGAATTCCCCATCCTCGACGGCAGCGCCGCAATGTACATTGACAAAATCAACGAGGTCGGCATAGAGGAGCTGAACGCCCCGAAAGACTGGTACGTGATCAGAAAAAAGATTGAAGTAAAAGACGAAGAGAGCGGTTCGTGCATAACAATCTTGCCCGACGACGAATTCAGCCTTACGGCCATGTGCTCCTTCAACTCAAAGTTCATTAACAGCCAGTTTGCAACTCTCGACAAGGTTGAGGATTTCTCGAAGGAGATTGCCCCTGCGCGCACATTCGTGTTCGTACGCGACATTGAGCCGCTGCTTAAGGCAAGTCTCATCAAGGGTGGCGACCTTGACAACGCCATCGTCATATACGAAAAGCAGATTTCACAAGAGCAACTTGACAAATTGGCCGACATGCTCCATGTCGAGCACCGCGACGCCACCGAGCTTGGCTACATACAGCACAAGCCCCTGGTGTGGGAAAACGAATGCACACGCCACAAGCTGCTTGACATTATAGGCGACATGGCCCTGATAGGTAAGCCCATCAAAGGACGCATAATAGCCACGAGGCCCGGCCACACCATCAACAACAAGTTTGCACGCCAGATGCGTCGCGACATACGCAAGCACGAGATACAGGCACCTATTTACAATCCGAACGAGGAGCCTATAATGGACATCAACAGGATAAGGGAGCTACTGCCCCACCGCTATCCCATGCAGCTTGTCGACAAAGTCATCTATCTCGGCGCAACAAGCATCGTTGGCGTCAAGAACATCACCAGCAACGAGCCGTTCTTCCAGGGCCACTTCCCTCAGGAACCTGTCATGCCGGGTGTCCTTCAGATTGAAGCGATGGCGCAATGTGGCGGACTGTTGGTACTCAACACGGTTGATGAGCCGGAGCGTTGGTCGACATATTTCATGAAGATTGACGACGTCAAGTTCCGCCAGAAAGTCGTTCCGGGCGACACATTGCTGTTTAAAGTCGACTTGCTCGCCCCTGTGCGCCATGGCGTATCGTCAATGAAGGGCTACGGCTTCGTGGGAGAGCGCGTTGTCGTTGAAGCCACTTTCACGGCCCAAATAGTTAAGAACAAATAAGCACCAAGCACATGAACATAATAAGCCCAATGGCTTTCGTTGACCCGGAAGCTAAATTAGGAGACAACAATGTCATCGGACCGTTCTGCTTTATCGACAAGAATGTGGTTATAGGCAACAACAACAAGCTCTATAACAGCGTTACCATACACACAGGGGCACGCATTGGCGACAACAATGAGTTCTTCCCGGGGGCAAGCATAAGCACAAAGCCGCAAGACCTGAAATACAAAGGTGAAGACACTCTCTGTGAGATTGGCAACAACAACAGCATCAGGGAGACCGTCACCATAAGCCGCGGCACTGCAAGCAAGGGCAAGACAACCATTGGCTCAGGCTGCCTGCTCATGGAAAACGTGCATATCGCCCACGACTGTGTCATAGGCAACGGCTTGATAATGGGCAACTCCACCAAGATGGCCGGCGAGGTGGTCATTGACGACAATGCCATTATCAGCGCAACAGTGCTGTGCCATCAGTTCTGCCGGATAGGAGGTTATGTCATGATTCAGGGCGGTTGCCGCTTCAGCCAAGACATCCCTCCATTCATAATTGCAGGAAAAGAGCCCACAAGATACTGCGGAATAAACATCATAGGGCTACGTCGTAGAGGGTTTAGCAATGAGGCTATAGAAACAATACACGACACCTACCGCATAATTTATGCCAACGGCATAATCAAAGATGGCATTCAGGAAGCACGCGCAAAGTATCCAGGAGTAAAAGAAGTAGAATATATCTGCACGTTCATAGAGAATTCCAAACGCGGAATAATCAGGTAATGGACACGCTAATAGTAGTCACAGGCCCAACAGCTGTTGGTAAGACAGAGTTATGCTTGGAGATTGCCAGCAAGTACAACATACCGATCATAAGCGCCGACTCACGGCAAATGTATGATGGTATGCGCATCGGCACAGCTGCCCCGACCGCTGAGCAACTGCAGGCGGTGAGGCATTACTTCATCGGTAACCTGAAACTCGCCGACTACTATAATGCCGCCATGTACGAGCAAGACGTAATCAGTTTGTTAGGCAGGCTCTTCAGGCAAGGACACGAAGCCCTTGGTGCCAAACACGGAGCCAAAGCCCTGATGACAGGAGGGAGCATGATGTACATCGATGCCGTTTGCAACGGCATCGATGACATCCCCACCATCGAAGCCGGCATACGCTCAATGATGAAAGAACGCCTTGAAAAAGAAGGCTTGGATGCCTTGTGCAAAGAGTTAGAAAAGCTTGACCCACAATACTATGAAATAGTAGACAAAAGAAATGTCCGCCGTGTTTTGCATGGCTTGGAGATATGCATACAAACCGGAAAACCTTATTCTTCATTCAGAACAAGCGTGACAAAGAAGCGCAATTTCAACGTGGTAAAGATTGTGTTGAACCGCCCACGTGAAGAATTATACACGAGAATAAATGACCGAGTAGACAAAATGATGGATGCGGGATTGCTCGATGAAGCCAAGGCCCTCTATCCTTTCAAGGATTCAAACGCATTAAACACTGTCGGATACAAGGAACTCTTCGCTTACATCGAAGGCAAATACACGCTCGACGAGGCTGTCGAGCGCATAAAGGGCAACACAAGGCGGTATGCACGGAAACAACTGACGTGGTTTAAAAAGTACGACGATGCCCATTGGTATAACCCTGACGACAAAGACGCTATAATGCAATACATTTCTCAAATATGAACAGGACAAAGAATAAAAGTAATGCAGTAAGACGCTGTTTTGACTTTTGCAAAGATGCAATGGGCAAGGCTTGGCGTTGGTACAAGAGCCTATACAAAGGAAGACCGTGGTATATCAAGACCATATCGGCATTGATGTCTTTCATTGTGGCATTCATCTTGTATTTAGTTGCGGTTGACATTAACTTCCTGTGGCTCTTCGGCAAGTCGCCAGACATGGCCACAATAAAGAATCCTATCACCAACCAAGCAACAGAAATATATAGTGCCGACAGCGTGATGATAGGCAAATTCTTCAGCGAGAACAGGACTCCTGTAGAATACGAAGACGTAAACCCGGTGTTCTGGAAGGCGTTGGTAGACACAGAAGACGAACGCTTTTACAAACATTTCGGCATAGACATCCAGGGTGTCTTCGCCGCAATCAAGGACTTTGCCCTGCACAACGACGCCAGGGGAGCGTCGACCATTACGCAGCAATTGGCCAAGAACATGTTCAGGGTGCGCACGCAATACTCCACGGGGTTGCTCGGAAAGATACCCGGACTGAAGATTCTCATCATGAAAAGCAAGGAGTGGATTACGGCCGTAAAGATAGAACAGCTATTCACCAAAAAAGAAATTCTAACCATGTATGCCAATACCGTCGACTTCGGTTCGAACGCTTTTGGCATCAAGACGGCTTGCAAGACATATTTCGGCAACACTCCCGCCGAGCTTACCACAGAGCAAGCGGCCGTCCTTGTGGGCATGCTGAAGGCAACAACTTATTACAATCCACGCCTAAACCCGGACAACAGCCTCAGAAGACGCAACACAGTGATGAACAACATGGTGGTTCACGGCGACCTGACAAGTGCCCAGTACGACTCCCTGAAGAATTTGCCCATAACGCTGAACTACAGCGTTGAGAGCACATACGACGGCCAGGCGACCTACTTCCGCGAGGCTATTGCAAACTACTTGCGTGACTGGTGCAAGGAGAACGGGTATGACCTATACAACAGCGGACTGAAAATCTATACGACAATAGATACAAAAATGCAGAAATATGCGGAGGAAGCAGCCCGCAAGCAAATGAAAGTCGTACAGCGGAACTTCGACAACCACTGGGGCAACACAAACCCCTGGCAGGATGAAAACCACAATGAGATTCCCAATTTCATAGAAGACATTGCAAAGAAACTGCCTGTATACAAGTATCTGTCAGAGAAATATGCCGACGAGCCGGACTCCATATCATACTGGCTCAACAAGCCGCACACAGTGAAACTGTTTGATTACGACAAAGGCACGATAGAGAAAGAGATGAGCACTCTCGACTCCATTCGCTACATGGAGCGGTTCATGCATTGCGGCTTTGTGGCAATGGAGCCCAACACAGGCTACGTTAAGGCATGGGTGGGCGACATTGATTTCGACACATGGAAGTATGACAAGGTAACAGCCATGCGCCAGCCAGGCTCGACGTTCAAGCTCTTTGTATATGCGGAAGCCATGAACCAGGGCCTCACGCCATGCGACAAGCGTCGTGACGAATACTTCAGCATGCGCGTGTATGACAAGTTCAAGAAGAAAGAAGTTACGTGGGCGCCTACCAACGCCAATGGTTATTTCACCGGCGACTCTATGCCGCTGAAGGCAGCCTTTGCCCAAAGCATCAACTCTGTGGCAGTGAAGCTCGGGCAAGAAGTCGGCATTGACAACATTGTAAACACAGCGCACGCCATGGGAATAAAAAGCCCGCTGGACAATACGCCATCGCTGGCATTGGGCTCAAGCGACGTAAACCTGCTGGAACTGGTAAATGCATACAGCACCGTGGTTAACGACGGCAAGGCCCACGACCCTGTGCTGGTGACAAGGATACTCGACCGCGACGGCAATGAAATATACGTTGCGCCGTCAGAACAGCGCCAAGCCATACCCTACAAGAGCGCATTCCTCATGCAGCAGTTGCTTCTCGGAGGCCTGCGTGAGCCAGGTGGCACGAGCATGAGCCTGTGGCGGTATGTCAGGGCATACAACGATACTGAATTCGGAGGCAAGACCGGCACATCAAACAACCACTCCGACGCATGGTTTGTCGGTGTCAGTCCAAAGATTGTAGTTGGAGCATGGGTCGGTGGCGAGTACCGTAGCATACACTTCCGCACCGGCGCCTTGGGCCAGGGCAGCCGCACGGCACTGCCCATATGCGGCAATTTCCTTGAGTCGCTATTGGGCGACCCGGCCTTCAAACGGTATCACGGCAAGTTTGCCAAGCCCACCGACGAGATTGAATACGAGATGTATAACTGTAGCAGCTACTACAGGAAGAAAGAAAATCCCGACTCCAGTCTCATCGACAGCATAGGCGCTGCCATCAGCGGAGTGTCCATATCACTCGACCCAGAAATCAACCCGGTGAGCCGTGACACAAGCCGCAACCACGGTGGCACGCACCCAACGGCGCCCCACAACGACAAGCAGCGCAACAAAACCGGCCACAACAATGAAGCTGGCAAGAGAAAGCCATCATACGAGGACGTCTACTTTTGATTGGTAACGGCAAACCAATGGAATTAGACTTGAACAATCGCGAATGGCAGTCGGCACTGCGCATCATCAACACAACCCGTCGCTCGCTTTTCCTGACAGGCAAAGCGGGCACGGGTAAATCTACATTTTTACGCTATGTTGCCCAGAACACCCAAAAGAAACATGTGATACTTGCCCCAACGGGCATTGCGGCCATCAATGCAGGTGGCAGCACCCTCCACAGTTTCTTCCGCCTGCCGTTCCATCCCCTCATCCCGACGGACAACAGATACAACACCCGCAACATAAGGAAGACACTAAAATACAGCAGCGACCATTGCAAACTGTTGCGCGAAATCGACCTCATTATCATTGACGAGATAAGCATGGTGCGCGCAGACATCATTGATTTCATAGACAAGGTGCTACGGATATATTGCCGCAACATGCGCGAACCGTTCGGGGGCAAGCAGCTCTTGCTTGTCGGCGACATCTACCAGCTGGAACCCGTAGTAACCGAAGACGACCGCAGACTGCTGCAACCGTTTTACGAATCGTTCTATTTCTTCTCGGCCAAGGTCTTCAGGGAGATGCAGCTGATAAGCATTGAACTGAAAAAGGTGTACAGGCAGACCGACAGGACATTCATTGACATACTCGACCACATACGCAACAACACTGCCGGAGAAAGGGAACTGAGGATACTCAACGGGCAGGTGGGCCGCAAGTTGCAATCCGACGGCAATGCGCTGACCATCACCCTGGCCTCGCGTCGCGACACCGTAGACTATATAAACGAGCAACAGCTCAGCAAGCTCGAAGGCGCGGCTACAGTATTCCATGGCGAGGTGAGCGGCGAGTTTCCGATAACATCGCTACCCACCCCAATCGAATTGCACTTGAAGCCAGGTGCCCAGATAATATTCATCAAGAACGACAAAGACAAGAGATGGGTCAACGGCACGCTCGGTGTGATAGATGCCATAGACGAGACACAGGGAATAATAAGCGTGATAACTGAAGATGGCAACGAGCACGACGTTGAACGTGACATATGGGAAAACATACGCTACACATTCAACGAGAAGGAGCAGAAGATAGAAGAGCAGCAACTTGGCGTCTACCGACAGTTCCCCATGCGACTGGCGTGGGCCATTACCGTACACAAAAGTCAGGGACTGACATTCAGGCAGGTCAGCATCGACTTCACCGGAGGGGTGTTTGCCGGAGGCCAAGCCTATGTAGCCCTGAGCCGTTGCACGTCGCTTGAAGGCATCAGCCTTACCGAACCGCTCAAGCCAAAAGACGTTTTCGTAAGGCCGGAAGTGGTGCGCTTTGCCCGACAGTACAACAACAACAGCATATTTGCTAAAGCACTGAGCGAGAGCAAGGCCGACATTGAGTACCGAGAGGCAGTGAGGGCCTTCGACGACCACGACTTCGATGGTTTCATAACAAACTTTTTCAAGGCCATCCACAGCCGTTACGACATAGAGAAACCGGCAGCCAAACGACTCATACGGCGCAAGTTAAGCATAATAACATCGCTCATGGCCGAAAACGGCAGTCTCAGGGATGAGTTGCTCCGCAAGGAAGAACAAATGAAGAAGCTGGCCGTGGAATACACCATGCTCGGCAAGGAGTGCGAGAACGAGCACATGACCGACGCCGCCATAGCCAACTACCGAAAAGCGCTTGAGCTCTATCCCGATGCTTACGAAGCACGGCGCAGGATAAAAGCATTGAGCAAGCAATAGAACGCGTGCCTCAGCGACCGACTGACGGCACACAACCACCGAGCCCCCTACTGGCAACCAAGATGCCAGAAGGGGGCTCAATGCGTATTGACCTGTAAGCCATGCCCACTTGGGGGCGAGCAGACGGCGACTCGCAGTGCTACAGTAGCGCCTGCACCATGCGTTGCCAAAGACAACGGCTGGCTGTCGCGGCACTGTCACGCCGCCCTTCCACCACCATCTCACCTCCGGTGCAGGTCACGGCGCCGCCCGACGTAATGCCCCAAACAGCACCGGCCAGGCCCATTGCAGACGCCGGAACATGCCCGTCTGCGGGAAAGGGGCAAGGGTCAGACAATTGCCGGCACAAGATATTTCACCATGCCATACCCGGCAAAAATAAGCCAGACATACAATACGAGGGCAAGAACAAAAGGCTTGGCACCGGCTTTGCGGAATTTGTCGATGCTCGTCTCGGCTCCCAAAGCCGTCATTGCCATTGTAAGCAGGAATGTGTCGAGAGTGTTGATGAAGCCGACAACGGCTTCTGGAAGCAAGTCGAACGAGTTGAAACCGATGACCACAAGGAAGAGCACCGCAAACCATGGTATAGCTATCTTTGCCCTGCTCGAGTCGCCAGTGCCATTCACGGCAGCGCGCGCAACGAAATAACCTATGATAAACAAAACCGGCACCAGCATCATCACCCTTATCATCTTTACGATGATGGCCGGGTCTGCCACAGCCTTGCCCATGGCGTTTCCGGCCCCGACCACATGGGCAACCTCGTGGACAGTGGCCCCGGTGAATATGCCCATTGCCTCCGGCGACAGGTCGATGAGCCCGCTACGGTAAGCTATCGGGTAAAGAAACATCGACAATGTACCGAATATCACGACTGTTGCCACGGCCACGGCCGTCTTATACGGCTTTATCCTTATAGTAGATTCCGTGCCCAGTACGGCCGCAGCGCCACAGATGGAGCTGCCAACGGATGTAAGCAGGGTTATGCCCCTGTCCATCTTGAGGAGCCGCCCCACAGCCATACCCACGCCAATGGTCGTGGCCACGATGAGGGCGTCGACCAATATTGCCGGCAGGCCTACCGCCGTTACATCCTGGAACGTAAGCCTGAAGCCGTAGAATATGATGCCTATGCGCAACACGCGCTTTGAACAGAACTGTATGCCGGGCACCCATGTATCCGGAAGGTTGTTTCTCAGGCTGTTGGCATAGAGCATTCCGAGGATGATTCCGACAATCATCGGACTAAGCGACAGGGCCTTGACAAAGTCCATGTCACCGATATAAAAAGCTGCACAAGAAAAAAGCGCAATCAACAAAACGCCATGCAGCATACTGCTTCTCTGTTCTGATAACTTCATAATGATAAGAATTTAGTTAAGAAAATTAATGATTTACAGATGACCAATGCCACTGTTTGTAATAATCAATTACCATCGGCATTCGCATCATGCCGTTATCCCAATTACATTGACAGACAACACATTAGCCGGCCTGCGCCCATTGGCATTCAAAACGGCCGCCATCACGCCGCCAAACAGGCCATATCGCTTTTAGAAACGGGCCGTTTTGCCATGCAAAATGGCAGAGACAGCCCCACATTACATACTTTTGTCATGATTTAATCCCACTCCCATGGCGTGCCGCAGTCTACATCGAGCAATGTGCCCGCGGCAAGAGTGCTCTGCCCCACTCGCTCTGGCCACACGCTCATTCGGCCAGATGGCTTACCAATATCTTTATTCCTATGAGCATCAATATCACTCCTCCCACCAACTCGGGCTTCAGCTTCTTTGCTATTGCCTTGCCAAACTTCACCCCGAGCGCATTGCCTGTGATGGCCATGACAAACGAGACAAGGCCTATAACGAGCAACGGAACTCCCAACTGTCCGGCGCTTTTGTATCCAAGGCAGGCAAACGGGATGCCCACAGCCAGCGCATCAATGCTGGTGGCGACCGAGAGCACAATCTGAGTGCGTAGCTTGCGCGGGTTGAAATGGTGGCATTCTTCTTCCTCCACAAATGCGTCTCTAATCATTTTTCCGCCAAGAAAGGCAAGCAGGCCGAATGCTATCCAATGGTCGACAGACTGCAGATAGTCGCTGAAATAATTCGTGCCGAGCCATCCCAGGAAAGGCATGAATGCCTGAAACGCCCCGAAGAAAACAGCCATGCGTATCGTAACACAAAAAATGAAACGCCGCATGATAACCCCGCTGACCATAGACACAGCAAAGCAATCCATAGCCAAGGCCAGTGACAGAAGGCAAATGTCAAACAGACTCATAATCATTGATTCATAAAGCGAATGCAAAGTTACTCAAAAATTCTTTATAATTGCCGTTTCGGCATATACATTTTAGCTATCCACATGAGTTGGACATCTTTGCCGCAATGAATTTACAGCCACAAAAGCATGCCCTAACCCGTGGCGTCAAACCGCACATCTGCCTGACACAATGGAAGGTAGCAGCCTGGCGTTAAACCTTAATACGGATTTTTTGCCGCCGACTGCTGCTTTCATTTGCTGAGCTGATGAACCGGATTCTACGGCGAAAGAGCGGCCTGCAGCCTATGTACAAAGCGGGAAACAGCATGCCGGCATGTGGCGGTGAGAGTACTGAAAGTACATATCAGATGCAAAATACGACACTAAGCGGCTTGCCAACCTATTTGTGCCAAAGTGCCACAACAGTATCACACCGACCGGACAGAACCATGGTCTACTATCCATTTGGGGCGAACCGCGACCTCTTCGACCAACGCAATGTAAGATTCCCGTCGCTAAATTGCATTTTCTCGCCCATTTTTAGTAAATTTGTATAAGGAATATACCCCGTTGAAATCAAGAGAGTTAGAAGAATTACCTCGTTTTGGGGTAATGAGTTGGCAACCGTCCTAATTGCCGTGGTCTGCATCGCTTTGCTTGTTCGGGTAACTTTTTTCGCCATTTTTGTACCTCCTGTGTACCTCATCACGAAAATCCGAGGATTATCGTTTGCAAGGTCGTGGTGAATGTTGATTATGGTTAAGATAGTTCACGATGGTTGACAAATAACAAGAGAAACGAAAAAATTTAACCACGAAAAAAAATAGAAATCCTTGGAGTAATCAGGGTAAACATGATGATTTTTGGGGTAAACATAGAGTAAAACAAATATGCTCATTTGGTTCAATTTTAGATGTCGACAGCACGAACTGTCTTAACGCAATTCAGGCTGTAATTACCGCTAAAGCAGTGAATTACAGCCTGATATTAGAAATTAAATGATAACTTCTAATCTTAGAGAGTGTCCTCGACCGCAGCCTGCGCCGCTGATATGCATACCTGACAGCCAATGTCTTGGAGTATTGGTGTATGTGAAGTGTATGCTTTTTTAAGATTTTTCTTCTGACAAATTCAGATGTAGCAATTATTCCTCTACGGCAGCTTGCGCCACTGCTATTAGGCTCTTATTGTCAACACTTTACAGAACTTGTGTATGTAATGTGTATGTTCGGCCTATTAAAGGAGCTACAATTGTTTTTTCACCATGGAATTATCTGTAATGGAACATTCACGCGAACAGTATTATATTAGTGTCATTGTCTCCTTTCTTTTAAAAGTTCAATAATGGCATCCTTGTCCTTCAAGTTGGAATCAAGGCGTTTTATTTGAGCATTAAGGCTCTCTATCTGCTCTTTCAGCAACAAAATAGTTTCATTCTTGTTTTCAACCTCTGATTGCACCTTATTTAATTGTGCTGCAAGTTCGGCATCGCCAATGTTGTTATGTGCATTTCCGTCCACTGCCACTGCGGCAAGATAAGCAGAAATCTGATGCTGCATGGGGCAAAACAAGGCGAAGAAGTTAAAGTCAAGAGCTTCACAGACCTTTACCAGTTTGTTTGTCTCCATCGTTTCCCTTTCAAGAATACGGTTGACGTGTTGTTGTGTTACGCCAATCCTACGTCCAAGCTCGGACTTGCTTATGCCAAGCTCATTGCGCCTCTTTTCAATCGCCTGCCCTACATGTACAGGACTAACTTTTATATTCATAGAGCCAATTCAAAAATGACAATTCAAACAGTGCCAAGCCATAATGCAACTGCATATACATTTACATGCCATACGTGCAATCATGCAAAGACTATGTTTATGAATGCAAAGTTAAACATTAAACATTAAATATCAAAACATTATTGAGGAAAAGAATAATGCCAGAGGAATAAATATGGTGGCATTAAAATTAGTACTGCTTGAAATGCCAAACAAATAAAGGTGTAGAATTATATTATAGTTAGGACAATTATTGATTATCATGTAGGGAAAACCAAAGTATATGTGGCACATATAAACAAAAAGTGAGAACCATTTGAGTCCTCACCTTTTGAAGCTGCCAAATTTCGACAAAGTGTTATTGCATATTTACAGTTCAATGCATTTTCCCGGCTTGAATGTCTGGTGCTCATTATGGAACACATATCCCAATTGATTGCAGACGCATTGGGTGCCACCTATCTGAACGTCAATGTTGTAATGGGAATGTCCGTATATCCAATATTCTATGCCGCTGTCCTTTATATAATCCTCCAACTCAACAGTAAACGCCCCGTTGGCCTTGCTGCCTGCGAACTTTGGATGCAGCATCCGGAATGACGGGACATGATGCGTGACGACAATCTTGTGACGGGCCTTACTGTCCGCCACTGATTTACGGATAAAGTCCACACATTTCCTGCATTCATTGTTAAATTCAGCGGAAGTCAACAGCTCTCCTTTGTATAGAATCCGGCGGAAATCTGATATCACATTTTCGGTATAATACGCTTCTTCTAAAGGTATGCAACCCCACAAGGTCGAAATGACAATATCAGTATCTTCAATATGCACGATGCTGTTATAGTAGCTATGAACATTGGGGCGTATTTCCAGGCTGTATCCGTCTTCAAGCGAAGCTATGTCGTAATACTTGTAGAACTCGTGATTGCCCATACAGGCAATTACCTGCCGGTAATTCTCCGAAGCCCAGCTCCAAAACGGATGCTTGCCATAGTTCTCATCACCCAAATAGCCAATATCACCGGCCAGGACAAGTATATCACCAGTCACTTCCAAAGGGTGGCACTTGAGATAGCCGGCATTTTCGGCAAATTCAAGATGCAAGTCCGATGCGTATTGTATTTTCATGTCGTTCTTTATGATTTGACTACAAACAGCTCATTGAGCTGGTTCAATAACTCCGATACAAATTCTTCATCCTGCCCCAATGATGCCGCCAAAGAAGCAGACAGTTCGTTCCAATTTTCGCGTATAGAGCCTATAAAATCCTTGACACACCTGACTATTGCTTCCGGTGCTTCAACTGATGCGTCCTCCAGGATGACGATGTTTTTCAACACGTCCGAGCGGTGTTTGCGTATGTCCTTACTGTTTACATGCTTCCCGGCACGCTTGTCTGCAAGCAGGTTGAGATAGGCTTTGGCTTTCAAGGCTATTAGGGCGGCAGAGTCCGCATGACGAATCCCGTCTGTCAGCCGACTGTGCGTAATGGCGAAATGATAGAAATCGTCATCCATGATGATAGCACTCAGACTGGAAACCTCATCGCCGACAGGCAAAGGCTCAATGACGATTCCTTTGGGTTCTCCAAGTACATCCGGGTGACGGGAGAGCAGTTCTATCATTTCAGGATATCCATCCTTGCCGTCAACGAAACGGTATAATTCGTATTTTGGCGGTTCTCCCTCAATGTGCTTACGCTTTTCCGGCCTGTAGCCTGCTTCACGCACGAACTGCCAGAAGCGTTCTCCAAAAGCCTCTGTAATATTCTCTGCAATAACAATCATGTCTATATCGTGGGTGGCGCGTGGCCTGACTGCTGTTCCAGTCATTGCAATGTCACAGGCAGTTCCTCCAATCACCACATAATTGTCCGGGAATTCGGCAAATGCCTCACGAAACTTTTCTAATCCTTCCATTGTATGTCATTAATCATTCGTTCAACTTCTTTTTCAATCCGTGGATCGTCATCGTTTCCCAAAGACAGGGCAAGCGACAGACGGTCAACCCATTCTTTATTTTCTTCCGCCATTTTTATAACAGGATATTTCCATACTTCTACGATAATTTTCCCATCAAAGACATTGGGACTATCGAAGGCTTCCGCAGACTTTAATGAGCGGTATTCCTTGCTTGTCAACATAAGCATTCTTTCAGGGTCAGGATTGAGCCATGTATAATGCGCCAAGGCGTTTATTCCACAGGCTGGATATTCCTTATCCGTGCGGATGCCTTCGCAGTAAAAGCGTTTTTCCAACGGTGAAATAAGCACCTGTCCAGCCTTTTTCCATAGCTCCATACCTTTGCACGGAAAACGCAGGATTTTTCTCCTTGGGCCATCCTGTATCTTTTCGCATAGACCTACGTCTTCCAGGCAGGTAATGCCCAAGGTCGTGCTTTCATACGAATAGGGAATCAGCCCGGCAATCTCCTTGGCCGAGAAGCCTTTGAGGCTTTTCACTTGCAGGTGGTACAGCAGGATATATTGAGCCACAGGTGTCAGGGCTGATGCCACTTTCCGGTCGCTTGTCTTTTCAAGTGCAATGAGCATGGGCAGGTGGGCATACCGGTCAGACATGACAAAGTACACCCCTTTGTCCGTCAACCTTTGCCTCTCGTATGTAGGCCCGGATTTCAGGATAAAGACAACGGGCAGTCCGGACAACGTTGTGAGCCTTTCCGCTGTTATCCCACATTCTCTTGGGGTAGGATTACCCTTTCTTGGTTGCAGAAACAGCATAGATATGCCTTCATATACACCCTCATAGAATGTATATGACAGTTTCTCCCCGACAGACACACCCTTCAACCGTTCTTTTCCACAAGGCGATATCCTTATTTTGCGATGCAAAATACTAATCTCATTTAATTCCATCTGCTCTATTTTAATTTCACATTAAAACGTAGCAAAATTAACAAAAACATTTTATATATCAACAACAGACACTATTTTATTTCGCCGATATAAGCAAAAAACATTGTTGTTTTATAAGTTCGGGGTGTTGCAAGCCGTGTTTTACGTCGAATGTATTTCTTAATATGCAAACTGTAGGTGAGGACTTTTGTTTCCTTTCTCTTGTTCAAACTTGCTTTCCAGCTTCAACTTGCTAGTATCTGTCACATTCCATTTTGTATCCTACAACACAACATCAAATGGTCAATGCGCTTAAATCTATACCGGGAATGGTAACGTCTGCATTCTTATCCTTGATAAGGAATCCCATATAAGTGGAACAGTCTGCACCTTAACATCCTTGTTCTTGAAAACTGTGACCATGTTTTTCGCCTTTCCGCCTCTCACTCCCACTTCCAGCATGACGCATTCACCCTTAAATCTCACCAGGAAGTTCATTTCAAGATCGCTATCCTTATGAAAACAATACGATTTCTATCCTCGGAGTTCTTCCTTCCGGCCAAAACTGTTTCTATTTTTTATAGTTAGCATTGGCTTGTTTCTTTTTCTCGGTGCAATTACACTTTTTCAAGTGAATATCATGCACGACATTACATTTTTTCAAATGAATATCGTCAACTTAGACTCATTTTCTCAAGCTATATGCCATTTCTACATTTATGGAAAAGAGTTTAAGGTACTACATATCAGCTTGAAGGTAGTAAAACCAGATTTTATGTACTTCCATGCTATAACAGACTTGTATGTCCTCCTTTACTTGCCCATCAATGTTATATCCGATTACTTCATTGTAATTCATTGCAAAAACGCAAGAACTTTACTTAATATATAATCATTATTTGGATATTTAGCAAACAATAATTAAACAAATATTTGGCTATATGATTTATTTGTTGTTATTTTGCAACTGCGATACATAGTGTCGTAACTGAAAATTAAAATCGAACATAATAAATCAAGAGTTATGGCAGAAAATTTGGAAAAAATCCGTCCGGTGCTTACCGCACTTGAAATCGGCGACGAAGTGACTTTCCCTATTTCACGGCTGAAAAGCGTCCGAATACAGGCTTCCGAGCTTGGCGCTATCTTCAACCGCCTGTTCAAGACAAGGACAGACCGCGAGAATCAAACTATTACCGTCAAAAGAGTTAAGTAGCAAGTATGCCTTTATTTCAGTTTTTAGACCATCTGATTCCTTATGACACATTCCTGAATGACCTTGCTGCAAGGATTGTCAAGCTGTTGAAAGCTGACCATGACGACCCGGAATATGTCAGCCAAAGGAAAGCGTATCAGATGTTTGGCCGCCGGAATGTCGAGAGATGGAGGCGCCAAGGGAAAATCGTGCCCTGTAAAAGGCCGGGAAAGGTTGAATACAAAACAGCCGAGCTACGTTTTCTGCAACGGACTGTACAAGATTATTTTGATAATCAGCCATTGAGCAGCATAACAAACAAGAAGAGAAAATGAATTTATAAACTATTTTATGGCTATGCCAAACATATTATCGATGTGTAAAATGGTAGAAAATATATGTATAATCAATGAAAGAGCTGCAGCCAACTTGTAATCCAGATGGAGTCTATTCTGTTAAGCGCACTTGCTCCGAGCTTGGCGTAAGTCATAAGACGTTGCGAAAGTATAGAGAGAACGGTTATATCAAGCCGGTCAACCCCGGCAATTCCAAGCGTCCTAAGTATTCGGGGCAATCCATTATCGAGTGCTGGCACATCTTAACGAAATTATGATCAGTGAAGCCACCATAAGTAAAGTTAGGGGTGTCGACATTGAAAATGTGCTGTGCACTTACGTCAGCCTTAAAAGGAAAGGCTCGTCGCTGGTCGGGCTATGCCCTTTCCATTCAGAAAAGACACCGTCCTTCACGGTGTCGCCACAGAAGGGCTTGTACCATTGCTTCGGCTGCAACCGTGGCGGCGATGCCATCTCGTTCGTAATGGAGAAAGAGAACCTATCTTTCACGGATGCGGTGGTGTTCATAGCCAAGCAACATGGCATTGCTGTTGAATACATGGAAGAGGAACGCAATGAGGCGGAAACGGCAGAGGCCCGACACAAGGAGTCGCTGCTCATTGCCCTTGAGCAAGTCCAAAAGTTTTTCTACAACAGTCTGAGAAAAACGGATGACTCTGAAAGCCGCCAGGCGCGTGACTATATTTATGGCAGATGGCCGGAAGAAACCTGTTCCGTAGCAGGGATAGGCTACGCCCCGAAAGACGGTGGGCTTTTCATGGACCATTGCCGCAAGTCATCTATAAGTGAGAAAGTCCTTTTCGAGCTTGGACTGTTAAGGCGCAGTGAGGACAGTGGCGCATACACCATGTTCAGGCAGCGCATCATGATACCCATCCGTGACAGGTGGGGGCGCGTCACCGCCTATACGGCACGGTATATCGGCACGAATCCCAAAGCCCCGAAATACGTCAACTCCGCCACAAGCCCCGTCTATTCCAAAGGAGATACGCTGTTCGGGATAGACAGGGCAAGCCGCGCCCGTAACTCAGACTACTTCATTGTGGTGGAAGGCGCACCTGACGTCCTTAGGATGCAGTCAGTTGGATATGACAACACCGTGGCCGCGCTTGGTACGGCATGGACGGACAGCCAGCTTACATTGTTAAAGAAGTTCACTTCCGCGATATGTTTTGTTCCCGATTCGGACGTTGCGGATGGAAAGGCATATGGCCCCGGATTCGAGGCGGTCATGGCAAACGGAGCTGCCGCTATTCGAAAGGGATTTCACGTGACGGTCAGAGAACTACCGTTTGCCAAAGTCAACATACCCGATGACAAACTCTATACACTTTACCCGGACGGAATACCAGATGATGCCGTAAGGGAAAAGCCGATAAAGAACGATGCGGATAGTTACATCCGCTCAAAGGAGGATTTCACCTCACTTGAGGAAAAGCACTTCATTGTTTGGCTGGCGCAGAAACGGTTTCTCGTTGCAGACTCATTGGTGGAGGAGCGCAAGTGCGTGGCGGAAATTGCCGACCTGCTCCGCTATGTGGACGACCAGCTCGTCTTTGACCAGTGCATAGAACAACTTTCAAGACTACATGGCAAGGCGAAGCTGTGGCGTGATGCCGTAATGCAGGCACGTGGCGAAGCCCGTAAAAGAAAAGACAGGGCAACCCCGATGGACGAGAGACAGCGCGAAGCTGAACTCCTGCGGCAGTTTGGCTTGTTCGTCCGCGATAACTGTTATTACGCTACTCCCGACGATGACGGGGAACCGATGAGGATTTCCAACTTCATCATGGAACCGCTGTTCCACATTGAGGACGAGAGCAACGGCACGCGCATATTCAGGATGCGCAACATGTACAACGTCTGCCGCGTGGTAGAGCTGAAAGAATCAGAGCTGTGTTCGCTGAGCAACTTCCAGCAGAAGGTCGGTTCATTGGGCAATTACGTCTGGCTGTCCAAGATAGACAAACTCAACCGCGTCAAGGAATACCTGTACTCCAAGACCGACACGGCGGAGCGGATAAGGAAATTGGGATGGAATGCCGAGGAAGGTTTCTTCGCTTTCGGCAACGGCATACTGGACGGAGTCACGTTCAAGAAAGCCGATGACCTCGGGATAGTCCGTGACGTAAAAGACAAAGCGTTCTACCTGCCCGGCCATTCCAAAATCTACTTTCACAACCCGGAGATATACCAGTTCGAGCGATTGATGGTGCATGAGAACCGCAGCGGAGTGAAACTTTACGATTACGTGTCATTGCTGATGGACGTGTTCGGGGAGAACGCCACAGTCGCATTCTGTTACCTATTGGCCACATTGTTCCGTGATGTAGTGTTCAAACGTACAAGGCATTTTCCCATTCTCAACCTCTTCGGAGAGAAAGGCACGGGCAAGACCACCCTCGCCACCTCCCTCCAGTCCTTTTTCCTGCATGGCGTTGACCCTCCAAACCTCGGCGTGACTTCCGTCCCGGCCATGAACGACCGCGTGTCGCAAGCAGTTAACACCCTTACTGTGTTCGATGAGTACAAGAACGACCTCGACATCCGCAAGATAGCATACCTGAAAGGCCTGTGGGGAGGTGGCGGACAGACCAAGAAAAACACAAGTACGGACGGCATGGCGACGCAGACCATCGTCAGCACTGGCGTGGTGCTTTGCGGACAGGACAAGCCAACGCAGGACATGGCACTTTATACCCGTGTCCTGTTCCTCGCCTTTTCCAAGACCTCCTTCAGCCAAGCCGAGAAGAAACGCTATGAGGATTTGGTGGCAATGTGCAACACGGGATTGACACACCTGACCGTTGAAATCCTTAATCATAGAGAATTGTTTGAGAGGAACTTTCCGGAAATCTATTCCATCACCAAACGGGAGTTGGCCACTAAGTTGGACAACGAGACGGTACATGACCGTATCTTCGGAAACTGGGTAATACCGCTGACCACGTTCCGCACGTTGGAAACGGTCATAGAGGTGCCTTTCAGCTATGCGGAACTGTTCGACATTTCTCTCAGGGGCTTGCGCAACCAGAACGAGCTGGCGCAGGAAAGCTCCGAGATAGCCGACTTCTGGAACATGCTTCAAGGCTTCCAGACATCAGGGAAGTGTATAGAGAACGCTCATTACCGCATAAGGTACATGAGGTCGTTCCGCCCGTTGTCATCAAAAGAGGCTATCGAGTTCAAGGAGGCACGCCCGATATTATACCTGAATACGGCGGCGGTTTCCTCGCTGTTCGGCAGCCGAAGCATGAATGCCACTGCCAACCGTTCCAACTGGTCAACCGTCATGTCCTACCTGAAGTCGCAGCCGTCGTTCCTCGGCCTGAAGCAGGACAGGTTCAGCATCCTTCTGCCCAACGGACAGCCGGACTACTCGGTCGAGCTTGTCAACGGCCAGCAGGTCAGGAAAGTCAGGGTCAACCGCCCGAAGGCTTTGTGCTTCGATTATTTACAACTTAAGGAAAACTTCGGGCTTGACCTTGAAACGGAAGTCGTTTCGGAAGAATTGTAATAATTGAGTAAAAGACAGACCTTAATATTACTAAAGGTGTTAAATTTGTAACATGACAGCCCATTATCCGTAATTTTTTTGCGGCTGTATCTGTTTTTTTGTATCTTTGCAAGCATAAGTACTTAATGCTAAACGTTATTAAATCATGCTTACAAGATTCGCTGTGAAGAATTACCGTGGATTTGCTGACAAAATAGAATGGGATTTGTCACATCCAAGCAACTATACCTTCAACTCCAACGCCATAAATAACGGTGTAGTGAAGAACGGAATAGTGTACGGTCCCAATGGGTCTGGAAAAACAAATCTCGGACTGGCTATTTTTGATATAGCGAACCACTTGTCCCACAAATGGAAAAAGCCGGACTACTATCTGAATTTTGCATACGCAGCAAACATTATCAAACCTGTAGAGTTCGAGTATACTTTCGTTTTTGGTGATGACATATTGAATTACAGTTACTCAAAGAAGGCAAAAGACCTGAAAGGCGAATTGCTGAGCGAGAAACTGCTACTAAACGGGAAAGAGCTGGTATATAAGGATGCGGACGAACTTAGAATTGCGGAAGAGTTCGCCCTGTCTGACGCGGCTATCAATAGTTTGAAGACAGGTGCAAACAACATCTCCATCATTAATTACTTGGTGGGTACTGTCCCATTGACCAAAGGCCATGCGATTTTGCGGCTTAAGGACTTTGTCGAAAATATGCTTTTTTTCAGAAGCCTGGACTATAGAGAATTCATCGGCTTGAAAGAAGGAGGTAGCAATATCGAAGAATACATCATTAAGAATGGACTGACAGAAGATTTTGCTGAATACCTGAAAGCAACCAGCCAGCAGGAATTCTCGTTTGCGAAACCTACAGAAGGCGACAATGTATTGTATTGCGTAATCGGTGGGGTTAAGATACCTTTCATGTGGGTGGCATCAACCGGCACATTGAACCTAGAACTGCAATATTATTGGTTGAAAGAAATGGGCAATGCTACATTCGTGTTCGTGGACGAGTTTGATGCTTTTTATCATTACGAACTTTCATATACCATTTGTAAGTTACTGTTCAAGGGCGAACATCAAGCGTTCGTGACAACCCACGATACATTTCTGCTGACAAACGATCTGTTGCGGCCTGATTGTTTTTTCATTCTGAAGAACAATAAAATTAATGCGATCTGTGACTTGACGGACAAGGAACTTCGCTTTGGTCATAATTTGGAAAAATTGTATCGAGGGGGAACATTCGGCGTATGATCTTGTTTGTGTTCGAAGGTTTGAAAGCCGAACCGACAGTATTCGGCTCGTTGGAAAAACTTTTCCTCTCGGGAGAAGAGGTAAGGATGGTGAAATGCAGTCATGACCTGCCGACGCTATATAAGAGGTTGAAGAGTAACGACTTTGACCTGTTCCGCTCATTGCCATTAACAGAAAACGGTATTGATGTGCCTGATGGAATACGACTTGACACAATGTTCTCTCAGATATTCCTCTTTTTCGATTATGACTTTCAAAACCGGATAGGTCTTGAGAATGTGAACACGATATTGGAAGAGATGCTTGGATTTTTTGACAACGAGACCGACAATGGCAAATTATACGTAAACTATCCGATGATTGAGTCTCTTAAATATACTAAAACGCTGCCTGATGCCAACTATTGGAAGTACACCGTAACAAGACAGACTTGCGTCGACCATAAATTCAAGGGTGAGGCGGAAACGTTTGCCTATACTGAGGCAAAAGGATATAAGTTTATCGACCTGTCAAAAACCAATGAAAGCGAGGTGAGGAACAATTGGAACATGTTGAAGGCACAGAACGTGTGCAAAGCCAACTATATCGTATCAGGTGAAAATGTATTGCCAGAAGACAAGGATACAGTCAGTCAAGATGCCATATTTAAAGCACAAAAGGAAAAATATGTTTTCGCAAATGACGAAGTGGCAATATTAAATTCGTTTCCTATATTCATTCACGATTATCTGAAATAAAAACAATATTGTTGGATTAGCAACTTTTTAACAATCCATCAATATTTCGCGTTTGTTGCGCATTTATTCAGTCAATCAAATAGTATATTAACAGTACTACAGCGACAGACCATCAAGAATGCAAAAACAGTACTGGTTGAAATTTCAAAGGGGAATCCAGCGACGGAAGAGTATTCCACAACCGTATATTTGCTTGTAGAGAAACTGAATAAATATATTTGAGGCATCACAATAGCATATAGAAGCAGTCGATTTTCATGCTGCACTAAAATCCAGACATACTAATACATAAACGTCTGGATTTTTTTATTTTCAAACCCAATCATAATAGCTTGACATGACATACAATAACCAACTATGGCAGAATGTATTCAAAGCTCCTCTTTTCGACACAAATCTTCGAAGAATAATATGCACACATTTTGGGGTTGACAGTGTTGACAAACTATAAATTCCAATATACCAATCACTTTCATGAAAAGGTATGCGTTGACAAACGTTGACAAGCGTTGACAGATTTGGGAAAATCCGAAAATCCATAGCTAAGTGTTGACAAAACACGATACATATATAATTATTCTTTTTTAGTTAAAGAAAAAGATAAAGTATTGTATAACAGTAATTTGCGAACAATATTTCTCGTGTGTCTTTGCCCCTTTCAACCTTGTCAACGCTGTCAACCCTGAAACATATACCCTTTTTCATTTTCAAAAAGTATTTTTCCGCTTGCCCGCCTTTGGCACGGAAGTGGAATAACAGCAAGTCCACGAAATCCGTCATTTTCCAATGAACTCCCTCATCTTCCAATATCTAACGTCTTGCATGGCATCCGTCCGCCGGTTATCTTTATAGCAAAAAAGGATTAAGACATGGACTTATGCAAGTTGTTTGGTGAAATCATCCCTGAAGGAACATACTCGGTGCGCGAAGCCGCACGTTACCTCGGCGTACACCGCTGCACCATATACGCCTATATCAGCCATCCCGAAAGGCCGCTGCCCTTCAGCAGGGCTGAAGGCAACGCGAGGCGCCATTTCCTCGGTAAAGACCTAATGGTCTTCAAAAAGAACGGCATTCCGAAGAAAGGACGCAAGCGCAAAAGCTCCCAATAGTGATACGGGTGTGCAAGAAAAGCCAGCCACATCCGCATAGGATATAGCAGACTTTTTCTTTCCACGCACATCAAGCCGTCATGCAATCCCCCTGATTGCTTCAAGCAGTCCGTACACCATTTCCTCCACCTTTTCCATGTCGGCCACGATGTCCTTGATGTGGTAAGGTGCACCACGCCGTCCGTGTCCGTCCTTGCCTATCCACAGGCTCGCCTCATAGTCTGGGTCGAAGCCCTCGTAATAGTCCTCAATGTCATCTGCCAGGCTGTCGATGCTGTTGCCTTTCATCGAAGCCGAAAAGCCGAAGTCCTGCCCTGCAGGCGTGAACTTGCAGAACTCAAAGATTATCTCCTTGCCTTGCCTGTCGGCACGTACTTCCCAACCGTTGGTTTCGCAGCACTTCATTACTGCGTCAATGTTGATATTCGTATTCATCGTTTGGTCTGTTTATGCCGTCCGCAGTCATGACAGCCACGGACGGTGTGTTAGTAATTGTTTATTTCCCGAATTCCGCAAGAAACCGTTGCAAACGATAGTCCTGCAAATTTTTGAGCTTTGTCGGCTGGTAGTTCTCCTGCCGCCTTACTTGTAACTTGCCAAGGCCTTTCGCCGTGAGGTCAAGAGTTACGTCCGAAAGCTCGTTAAGCGAGAAGTAGCCGTACTCGTCCTCCATAAGCCCTACGACAATGCCATAAAGGATTATGTCGTTCCCTTGCACTTCTCCCTCAAGTACGAACCACCGCACCGAGCCGAGCACGAATATGGCCACGCAGACGGCTTCCTTCCCCCTGCCGTCCTGCGAGTAAAGGGGATAGCCTTTCAAGGCTTCCTCCAACCGGGGTGTCATCAGCCTGCACATATCAGCAAAATTTAATTTCGTCACCATACACCTCTATCTCCGCACCGCTTGTCAGTCGCACGATGAAGCCAGTGTCTGTCAGTGCAACCACAATGCCATGACAGTAGCCGCGCCACGGCTTAACCAGTTCACATTCCCTGCCGTATTTGGGAAAATCAGTATATCCAGCCATATTCAAATGTTTTAAAATTGTTATTTATACCTGTTTTTAATGTCATACACTTACCTGATAATAAATCTGCGGTTCTGACGAAACATTGTAGATGTAGCTGCCGCACCTTACCAAAAGGCAGTCCTTGCCGTAATACAGCCTTTTCATACCCTTACGCTTCCGCTTCGGTGGAAGTTCGGGAAGCAATCAATGCCGACCCTTTCCCCTTGTTCGATGGTCATTCTTCTTACACGCATACTCCGATGTCTTGAAAGTTGATAAAATTAAGTTCTTTTCCCTTTTGTGAAGCCTTGCCGGGCTTCGTGGCAGGGCAACCTTTTCCGTGCGTGGAACCACTGCGGACGACAGGGAGGAAAAGACAAGTGTGAGGCGAGAGGGCGCGGACGGAATGCCCAAATTTCCAAGGCACGCGGAAATTTGCGGAAGGCTGCCGTCAAGCCCTCCCGACGAAAGCGCAGCCGGCACTTGGCGTTCCTCCCGTCCGCAGTACCTTTGCACGGAAAAGCGTTGTCCGACATGAAGCACGGGCACTTGCTGCCAAAAAAAATGCCATTAAAGATTCCGTTTGGCTATGCCATTACGGCAGTTCGCCTATGAAATGGCGCAGCCACAAGCATCCACTTCATAGCCGGCAATGTGGCAAATCCTTAGTTGCGCCGGGGCGCAACCATGAATTTGCCTCTTTGTCGGCGGACACGGCCTTGCCGTAAATGCAGTATGAAGATACCGGCTTGGTTTGTTTGGTGCCAATGGCACGGAGCAGGCAAGCCGCTACTGTACCCCAATATACATCGGGCACGCCATAGTGACCACAAAATCCGAACAATTCCCATTATCTCCCCCATTCTCCAATGTTTGACGTATTGCAAGCCCTACGTCTTGGGCTTACCTTTACAGCGGTCGGGGATATACGCTGTCATCACATATAATAATGTGGTAAGGCCATACCGCTATCATGCCAGACGATAGATTCAGATCCGGAAACGCCCTGTTGCCGCAGTCTTTCCAATAGGTGTGCCGTCTTGGGGCGCAAAACGATGCATATTACGCTCCAAAAGACGCTCTTTCGCAACGTAAAACGCTACCTTTTACAATGCGCACGTTTACATGGGCATTATTTGTCGCCGACATTAGATAAAGAACAATAAAACATTGTACCATGACATCGATAAAACTAAAATTCAGGCCGTCAACAACGCCGGGCAAGGAAGGCTCATTGGTGTTACAACTGATACACGGACGCTATGTGCGCAGGATAACGAGCGAGTATAAAATCTTCGCCGAAGAATGGTATGAAGCCGCAGGGAGGATAGTCCTGCCCACACTGTCATCGCCACGCTACGTCCACCTCGTTTCGGTAGAGTCTGCCCTGCAATGGGAAATGAACAGGCTAAAACGGATGGTGGAGGAAAGCGAAAAGGCAACCGGCACGGTAAATCTTGATGAGATCATCGCCAACTTCTCGCCCAGCCTTGACGCGCAGGATAGCGTGTTCAACTTCATACGCGGACAGATACGGCACAAGAAACAGCTTGGCAAAGTGCGCTCAGCCGAGACCTACCGCTCAACGCTCTACAGCTTCATGCACTTCCGTGGCGGCATTGACCTGACGTTCGACATGATGGACGATGGGCTGATGGAACTCTACGAGGCGTGGATGCTGAATGCAGGACTGACACGCAACACCACCTCTTTCTATATGCGCATCCTGCGCACCAATTACAAGATGGCCGTCGAGAAAGGTCTCACGCCCGACCGTCACCCGTTCAGGCACGTCTATTGCGGCATGGACAAGACAGTTAAAAGGAGCATAACTTTCATTGAAATCAAGAAAATCAACGACTTGGACTTGTCACGAAGCCCAAACCTTGACTTCGCGAGGGATATGTTCATGTTCAGTTTCTGCACGCGCGGAATGTCCTTCATAGACATGGCATACCTGAAGAAAACCGATCTTAACAACGGTTGCCTGGCATACCGCCGCAAGAAGACGGGGCAACTCCTGACGATGGAATGGACCTGTCAGATGCAGGACATAATAAGCAAGTACAAACCAAATGCCACAAGATACCTCCTGCCTATCCTCACCCATGAGGACGGGAGCGAGCGCAGGCAGTACCAGAACCAGATGAGGAAAATCAACCGACAGCTGAAGGAAATAGCACGCATGGCAGGACTGCCGCTGCCGTTGTCAATGTACTACAGCAGGCACAGTTGGGCTACCATCGCACGCGGCAAGGACATCCCGCTGTCGGTCATCAGCGAAGCCCTCGGGCACGATTCGGAAGCGACAACACAAATCTACCTTGACTCGATAAAGTCAAGCGAAGTGGACAAGGCAAACCGTATGATTATGGAGGGTCTATGACGCGAACAACTGTTTCACGAAAATGGACTTCTCCTTATATGAGATGGATATTCCGTTGCAAAGGTAGTAAAAATAATTAAACATCAAGTGCTTTTGCCTGTTTATTTGCGATTATTTTTTATGAAGCGGCAACGGATTTGGCTATTTTTTTGACGGAATATTTTTACGAAATTCTTGTAAGTTGTTGGAATTTAGTTGTTTCACGAAAATATCCATCTCATATAAGGAGACGGACAAGAATCCGTCATGAAAATCAATGCCAACACAAACGCTATTATGAGTAGTGACGGAGATGGAGCAATCTTATGGAATTAAGGGAAGCCGACAGCCTTGTTTTCGTAACTGCTTGTCATTGTGGACTTTACGATGGCTTGCAGGATTAGAAGAAATGCACCTGCCTGAAAAATGAACGAATCACGACTACAGGATAAAGACCGCCATTCAACGGCAGTCACCGCTTCTTCGGATAGAAATGACCGTCTTCAATGGTTCGTCATGCGCGACCTGAAAAGGCAGAACGCCAAGCTGCCTGCATACAAGCTCTTCAAGGGCTTGGGGATAGAAGTCTTCACACCTATGGTGTGGAAAGTATCCGTAAAGCACGGCAGGCGATGCCGTGAGGAAGTGCCATTCCTGCAGGACCTGCTTTTCGTACATTCCATGCGCCAGGCCGTTGACCCCGTGGTGGAGAAACACAACACCGTGCAATACCGTTACGTGCGCGGCGGCTACAAAATCCCCATGACGGTGAGGGAAAGCGACATGCAACGCTTCATCCATGCCGTCGAGTCAACCGAGAATCCACGTTATTTCACGCCAGAAGAAATATCCCCCGGCATGGTCGGACGGAAAGTGCGCATTGTAGGCGGCCCACTTGACGGCTATGAAGGGCATTTGCAGAAGATACAGGGTGCACATGCCAAGCGGCTGTTTGTGGAGCTTCCCAACCTCCTTGCCGCGGCTGTCGAGGTGCAGCCTGAATACATACAACTTTTATAGTTGACAAGCGACAAGGTACAAGCAGACAAGGAGATTTGCGTATCGAAAGCTGTAAACCTACAATCTCAAACCGTACAACTACGCAACCTTAAAACCGTATAACCGCACACCCATGTACACGATAGAAAAATTCAGATACCAGTGGAAACGCCTTCACCATCCGTCCATGAACGTGAGCTGCGATGTGGCTTTCTTCTATGAAATCTACGTCAGGCTGCACCGTTTGGTGGAAAAGGATGCTACGTGTTTCGATGAACAGCTAATCCTTTCCTTGCTGCTCTATACAGAGAATACCATCGCCGTCGGCCTTGACGGCGTTTACGAGTATAGGTACCGCTGCGTGGGCAATGTGGTGTTCAAATGGTGCGACAACTTGAACATGGACGCAGAGGCCACATCGAAAGTGGACAACCTTGTTTCACAGGCCGTGGCAGACGCTCCTTGCAGCGCATTGAGGCAATGGATGATGGAAAGTGTGCTGTCCGGCGACTTCATGCGCCTGGGCGGAATGCTGACCTGGTTTCCACGTGAGGACCAAGTGATGTGGCGCATTTTCCCTGACTTGCGCTTCAGGGAAATGATGTTCAGGCGGCTTACGGGGGATTGGCAAACGGCAAGGCAAATGCTGTGGGCAGACCTTGCCTTCAACTGGCGTGACAAGCGTGGCGATACCTTGGTGGATACCATTGCCAAACAGTTCTGTTATGAAACTGCTTTTGTGGAAGGACAGGAAAAAGACCTACTGAAAGAAGCGGCTGGAATTCTTGGTTCCATCCGTTCCGAGCGGCTGGACACTTACACGGTCATGGAGAGAAAAGGGGGACAAACACTTGATTTGCGTCACAGGAACAGCAGTATATTCCGTAATGTGATTTTCCCGATGCTCGTTACTGAGAACGTGCAAGGCCGTTGCCTCGCCGCCCAACTTGTCACGTATAATGGAAAGACCTACTTAAACGGTTCGGCCGTCTGGCTAAACAAGGAAGCCATGCCGATATGGAACGGCGAAACCAACTGGAACGACATTCTACAGAAAGAACAGGACGCTGCAAAGCTCACTTATTTTATCACGGTGTTCGGCAAGCGGATAAGCCTTTTCGAAGACCTATACACCGCTCCGGAAGACCCGGAAGAAGCCTATTATGCCGACATGGGCATCTATTTCGACGAGCCGAACATTTTCGACTTTTTGGAACAGTTGAAGCCGTCAGGTCCGGTTGGTGGAACGGCAAAGTGACAATCAGGATAGGTAATCGACAGATAAAAAATTATAATAAAAAGTGAATAACAACAGACAGAAGGATTTACAGATGATGGCTATTCCAATCCCCATACAAGAGAATGCAGATTTTGGCTTCATTACCTATGCCAACTCCCGCGTTGAGAAACTGCAGGACGAGGGGCGTTACGACGCTGCGAACAAGTTGAAAATGTATCTCAGGAAGTTCGTCACCTATTTGGGCAAGAACGAAGTTCCTTTCAAGGATTTCGACGCCCTGCTGATGCGCAACTACCATACTTGGCTAGAGAACCAAAGATTGGGCCGCAATACCATTTCCCTGTATATCCGCAACCTGAAACGGGTTTACCTCCTTGCCGTAGATGACGGGCTTGCCAAAGAAAGCAATCCTTTTGAAGGCATGGACGTAAGCTACCGGGTCAAGAAAGAGAGGAACGGCCTGACACTTGATGAGGTGAAACGCCTGCGCGATATGGACTTTGGCGGCGAGCACCAATCGGTCATTTTCGCACGCGACATCTTCCTGTTCTCCCTCTATGCCCGTGGCATGAGGAGCGACGACATCTTCCGCCTGACAAGAAGGAACATTCTGGACGGGCAGCTCACCTACCGCCAGAACATCACGGGCAAGGAAATCTCCATTCCCTGGGAACCATTGCTACAGGAGATAGCGGACCGTTATAAGCGGAAAGACTCAACACGCCTCTTTCCCGTCATCACGGCAAAAACACCACGTGAGCAATGGAAGCAATACGACGGCATCCTGCACCGCATCAATTACAACTTAAAGAAATTAGGCGAGATGATGGAACTCGACTATCCGCTGAATCTCACCGTTGCGAGGCATTCATGGGAGAGCATGATGAGAAGCGTAAGTATAAGCGACATTTTATGAAGTTGACAATGATACAAGTTGACGAAGTGTCATTAGAACGACTAACAAATGATGCCGACTTCCACGGCTTAAGCCGTTTTGCAACGTTTACCGGTGAAAATCGTGTTGGCTGCCGTCATTTTAATGTTGCCGATACAAGTCGCTTACTAATGCCCAGGTAACCAATAATAAAAGGCAATGTATTCTTGGATATATGACTGACTATTCTTTGATAGATCAAGAATTTGGTTTTTAATATCCTAGGCTAATAATGACAAGAAAACCAGATTTAATGGAATGCCTCTCTTTAGATGCTACATTTAAATATAACTTTTCAAAATTAATAATTATGGATAATGATGAAATAAAAAAGCTGATAGAAAGGATAATACAAGATTTGGGTGATGACAAACCTATTAGTGGTGTTTTACTAAAAGCCCAAATCGTTGCAGCCAATCTCGAAAACGAAAACTTTTCAACTTGGATTAAAAATGAACAAAATGGATATCCAAATTCTATGGATATTCCTGATTACAGGATATTAAATGCCATAGTAAAGGCTGATATTTCTCAACCTTTAGGAATGGTCTGTAACTGTACTATTCCGCCAGGCATGTTTGAAAACGAGCAATTAAATGACTTACTAAGTCGGGCAAGAATATGGCAATCTCTTTTTGAAATAGAGAATATGTGTAAGACCAAACCAAGCGGAAATTTTTCAATAAATTGCCCAGTAATTGTTTATTCAGAAGTAAATAGGTATGTAAGAGGAAATGTACAAAATGTTAGGCAAGAATTCCCTGTGTCTTCACTAGAAAGCATAGTAGACATATTCAAAATGAAACTTCTTTCTTTTTTTATAGAAATAGACAAAAAGTTAGAAGCAGGTGTGGATTTCTTAAGTATCGGGAAAGAATCAATAAATCAAATTATGACGACGTATAATATAAATTCCGCAGTGACAAATATTGGGGAAGGTTCTGTCAATACAGGAGATATTATTGAAAATGATATTACTCAATATGTCACAGACCAGAAGCAACAAGAAAAATTCAAGGAAATTATATCTGGAATTAAGGACTTAGTTGAACAAACAGGCAATGTAGAACTGATGGAACAGGTAAATGATATCCAAGAAGAATGCAAAAAAACAAATTGGTCTAAGAAACTGCTTAAAACGACATTGAATGCAATAAAAGGAATCGCTAATGGTGTCATTGCTAATCAATTGTCTCCTCTTGTGGCTGACGCATTGGCTCTTCTATAAAACATCAATATTGACTGTACTTAGATAAAGTAATGGATACCTCTGCCAACAACAAGCGAATAGCCAAGAACACCATATTATTATATATCAGGATGTTCTTCATCATGGCTGTGACATTGTTCACGAGCCGCGTGGTGCTGAACACCCTTGGTGTAGTTGATTTCGGTATATATAACGTGGTCGGGGGCGTGGTGGCCATGATGGGCATCCTCAACGGTGCGATGGCCGTTTCCACCCAAAGGTATTTGACATTCGAGCTTGGCCGCGGCGACATGGTGCGTCTGAAACAGGTGTTCAGCGTCTGTTTAACCATATTCTTTCTATTGTCGGCAATTGTCGTCATCTTGGCCGAGACTGTTGGACTGTGGTTCTTACACAACAAGATGGTTATACCGGCTGAAAGGATGACGGCCGCCAACTGGGTTTACCAATACTCCATCCTTGCCTGCATCCTGTCGCTGATTGTCAACCCATTTAACGCGACCATCATTGCGCATGAGCGGATGAACGTTTACGCATACGTCAGCATACTTGAGGTTTCATTGAAACTTGCCGTTGTTTATCTGTTGCTTGTCATCCCTGCCGACAGGCTGTCCACATACGGACTGCTGATTTTGATAAGCCAAGCTATAGTCGCTCTTACATATATTGTTTATTGTTGGCATCATTTCAAGGAAACACATTACCGCTTTTATTGGGAACGACCCCTATTCATTGAATTAGTGTCATATTCAGGTTGGAATCTGTTTGGCTCAGTGTCCACACTTGTCAAAGGGCAGGGATTGAACATCCTGTTGAACATGTTTTTCAATCCGGCGGTAAATGCGGCTCGCGGCATAGCATACCAGATAAATTCTGCCATTACACAGTTTTTCACTAACTTCTATACGGCGGTCCGTCCGCAAATAACGAAATATTACGCACAGGGCGACATGGAAGATATGCTAAAATTGGTCTTCAGAAGCTCAAAATTCTCATTTTACCTGATCATGCTCATTTCCATGCCTATTGTCATAGAAGCACCGTATATCGTAAACTTATGGCTTGGGCAATTGCCGGAATACGTCGTGCCGTTCACAAGGCTGATTATTGTGATTTCAGCTATAGATGCAATGGCTACACCATTGATGACCGCCGCACACGCCACTGGTCATATCAGGCTTTACCAGTTTTCGGTCGGGACAATGACAATCCTCAATCTGCCCATTTCGTATGTGTTCCTGAAACTTGGCGGACAGCCGCTTACGGTATTCTATGTCTCGCTTTGCATTTCAACTATCTGCCTCTTCATGCGGCTATGGATTGTCCACAGGCTGATGGACTTCCCCGTGAAACGCTATGTAATTCAGGTGTTCGGTTCCTGTGTGTTCATTTGCGCTGTGGCGTTAGTTATACCGCTGACAGTTCACTTGCTGTTACGAGAAAGTTTTGTCAATGTCGTGATTGTATGCTTGGTGTGTGTCCTATCCACTATAACTACCGTATATGGATTGGGCCTCACTAAACATGAGCGTGAGCTTGTCGTGGATGTCATTAAAAAGAAAATATTACACAAAAAGTAAACAATGGTCAAACTTGCCACTCATGATGCCTGCACCGGATGTGGTGCATGTGCTTTCAAGTGCCCTAAACAATGCATCTCGATGAAAGAGGATGCTGTCGGACAGATATATCCCTTGATTGACAGCACAAACTGTGTGGAATGCTATTCATGTGAGAAAGTATGCCCGATACTAAATGAACCTGCATCCTGTCAGTCGAAAAAGGCGTATGCCGCATGGTCTAACGACGAGGAAGAAAGACGGACTTCTGCTTCAGGTGGAATTGCCATAGAAATGTATAAGTACGCTTTCTCAAATGGCTGGTTTGTGGTGGGGGCTGTACAAAACGAGAGTTTTTCTGTTTCTCACAAGATGGCCCCTACCTATGAAGAACTTGCCGCATTCAAGAATTCAAAATATGTGTTCAGTGATGCTTATGCTGTCTTTCCTGAAATCAGGTCGGCACTTAAAGATTACAAGAAAGTATTGTTTATCGGTTTGCCATGCCAAGTGGCCGCATTGAGAAAGCTGTTCCGTGACGATGAAAATCTCTTGCTCGTGGTGGTCGTGTGTCATGGCACAACCCCGTTCTTATATTTAAAGCAACACATTGACATGTTGTCAAGGAAGTACGGAAAAACAGTCACGCGAATGTCATTCAGAGATCCCTACACTTATACTTATACCTTCACTCTTACTTTATATGACGAAGAAGAAAAACTCTTCTACGCCAAACGGACAAAGGACGGCGACACCTATCAGTTTGGCTACCACCGTGCCGTGTCATATAGGGAGAATTGCTACCATTGTAGGTTCGCAAAGCCGGAACGCAATGCAGACATTACGATAGCCGATTACCACGGGCTTGGCCTTTCAGCACCATGCAGCTTCAGTGCCCGGAAAGTATCGTTAATTCTTGAAAATAACTCCAAGGGAAGTGCATTTGTCGACAACTTGATACACAACAAGTACATCCACACAGAACTGCGTCCGCTTGAAGAGCCTTTCAAAGGCGAGGCTCAATTGAGGCATCCCTCATTGAAGAACAAGTACCGGCTGATGTTTGAAAAAGAAATTGTTGCCAGTAAAGGTGATTTTGAAAAGGCTATAGAAAGGCCATGGAAAAGATACAAAAGAGACTCTCTGTTTACAACATTGTTTTCATTCCCATATGTAATAGCACGTAAGGTAAAGAAGAAAATATTCAATTAAAATGAAGATAGGAATAATAACAATTCATAATTCTACCAATTATGGCGCATGTCTGCAATCCTGGGGGTTATATAAGTACCTTGTTGATGCCGGATACGATTGTGAAATAATAGATTTGCACCGCCCTGTACATAAAGATTATATTTATAGTGACAGATTTGTGGATTACAATGGAAAATGTTCGGCTGCCCGGAAGTGGACATTGAAGAAGTTTCTGAAACGATACATATTCAAGAGGAAAGAGCCGGACTACTTGATTCGGCGCAATTCCAAGTTCAACAGGTTTAACAGCAGGATAAAACTGTCAAAAACCTATCGTAATATCGATGAGCTATATGCCGTTCCGCCTGTATATGATGTCTATATAACAGGAAGCGACCAGGTGTGGAATCCCACACAACCCTTCTGTATTGAACCCTATTTTCTGACATTCGTAAAAAATCCGCAGGCCAAAAGAATCTCTTATGCTGCAAGTATAGGCATTGAGAAACTTACGGATAAAGAGAAATCCGATTTTAAACAGTGGCTGGAAAAGTATGATGTAATATCTGTACGTGAAAGTGAAGCCAAGGATTTGTTGGAGTCATTTGTGGACAAGAAAATCTGTCAGGTGCCCGACCCGACTTTTCTCCTCGGTTCATCATATTGGCGTTCTATTGTCGTAAAGCCTCAAATAAAAGAACCATATATATTATGTTTCAAACTATACAACGGTAATCATCTTGTCAGCTATGCCGCAGAAATAGGACGGCAGGCCAACATGAAAGTTATCGTATTGCCGAATGGGGATGACATCCCCGGTTGTGAAATTATCCGGGATGCAGGACCAGAGGAGTTCCTCGGTTATATTGCCAATGCAGAGATGCTTATCAGTGATTCTTTCCATGCCAATGTGTTTGGCATTCTGTTAGGCACAAAAAATCAATGGGCCTATATTCATCCGGACAATAAACGTGGCAGCAGGCTCAAATCACTATTCAAGACCTTCGGACTATCGGAACATTTTATCAGTCCGGATTTATCAGACACTTATGACAGACTGGGCGGTTTGAAAAAAGATAAAGATCTCATAAATCAAATAGCTGACGAGGAAACAAGGCTGTCGCACAATTTTTTAACCAAGGCATTAGATGAATATAAGTAACATACACGATTGTTATGGCTGTGGCGTATGCGCCACGGTCTGTTCAAGAAACATCATTGAGATCACCCTGAATGCCGATGGATTCTATGAACCACGGATTACGGACGAGGAAAAATGTACCGATTGCGGGTTATGTACGGAGGTCTGTTCCTATTCCCATGAGGACTTGTCGCTAAAGGATGCCTGTGTGAGAAGCTATGCTGCATGGAGTAATGACGGGAATGTGCGGCGCAAATGCTCTTCGGGCGGTGTGGGATTCGAGGCCGGACGCACACTGATAAACAATGGCTATAAAGTCTGTGGGGTACGATATAATCCAGATGCCAACCGCGCTGAGCATTATATTGCTACCACTGTGGAAGAACTCATTCCCTCAATAGGCAGCAAATACATACAAAGTTACACCGTTGATGGCTTCAAAGCCATCAGCCGCAAAGAAAAGTATCTCGTAACCGGTACTCCATGCCAAATAGACTCATTCAGAAGGTACATACAGAAATTCCGTTGTGAGGATAACTTCGTGCTGATGGACTTCTTCTGTCATGGCGTGCCGTCCATGTGGTTGTGGAAGAAGTATGTAGCTGAAGTGGAGAAAACCACAGGGAAAATCACTTATGCCTCATGGCGTAACAAGTTTACGGGCTGGCATGATTCGTGGGCGATGTCTATAGACGGCGAGAATACGGGTGAGAAGGTGAACTGGCATGATTCTTACAATCTGTTAATAAGGGAAAAAAAAGGTTTCTACAATTCCCGACTTTCGCAGGGAGACCCATTCTACCGCCTGTTCCTCAGTGATTCCTGCCTTGGCAAGGCTTGTTACGACAAGTGCAAGTTCAAGTACGATCATTCGTCGGCCGACATCCGTATCGGTGACTTGTGGGGTAAGACTTATAAGGACAATGAGGACGGCGTGAGCGCGGCCATTGCTTTTACGGAGAAAGGGGATGAACTTCTGCACCGGTGCAACTGTACATTGGTAGAGTATCCGTTTGAGGTGGTGGCAGAGGGGCAAATGAAAACATGTCCTACTCCTCCTGCGTATACATCAAGAATATGGGAGAACCTGCATGATGCTGCCAGACCTTTAGCACAAGCTGTAAAATATCCCAATAAAGTATTACGGGCAAAAAGATGGAAGGGAAGATTCAATCATCTCCTCCGCATTTTTAAAATAAAATACCAGATTAAATGAAAATAAGAACGATTACATGCCATGATGTCGCAAATTATGGGGCAGCACTACAGGCGTTGGCATTGCAAACATATTTGGAGAAATCGGGACATGATGTGGAAATTATCGATTATCTTCCTGCGTATAGCCGGCCGTATAATCTGTGGGCGGTACACCCTTCTTCCCACCTCTATAAACCTTCACAGTATTTTTTTCTATTCAAACTGTTTTGGGCTGTACGCAAATATATTTATGTCCGCCCCACAATGAAACGTCTTAACGCATTTCATGAGTTTAATAAGAAATATTTTAAGCTAACGCGACGTTACTCCACGTATGCGGAATTGGCAAACGATCCCCCAAAAGCAGACATATATATTGCCGGAAGTGATCAGATTTGGCGAACGAACATGAATAATGGTAAGGATCCGGCTTTTTACCTACAATTTGGAGATAAGACAGTCCGCAGAATTTCCTATGCCGCAAGTTTCGGGTTACCATACTTGACAGACGGAATGGATTATCTCGTTAGGACATATCTTTCCGGAATAGATGCAATTTCTGTACGAGAATTGTCCGGTGTTAAAATATTGGATAAGCTTGGATTACATGGCAGATTGGTTGTTGATCCGGTTTTTCTTTTGACAAAGACAGAATGGATAGAGCTTTTATGCCTGAAAGAGACTTTAATCAATGAACCCTACTTGCTGGTTTATGACTTAAATAGAGGAAATATGCCGAATGAAAAACGGTCATTTGTACGACGGTACGCAAAAGAGAATGGTTTGAAAATCATTGCGGTCAATGACACCCGTGAAACAGACTATGCGGATGTAAACATAAATAACGCTGGGCCTGCTGAATTTGTCAATCTTATAGCTAATGCCCGATTTGTCCTTTCAGATTCTTTTCATGCGACTGCATTCAGCTGTATTATGCATACTCCGTTCAGAGTATATTTCAGCCTGGAACAAGCTGCACGCATAGAGGATTTTCTAAAGATAATAGGCCTGAATTATTGCATGAACGGTCCGGTAGAAAAAGACTGTGAATTTGATTGGAATAAAGTGCAGAACATTTTATGTGAAAAAATCATGGAGTCAAAAGAGTTTTTGAACATAAATATTGAGAATGCCGCTTTATGATATTTGCAATAGAACTACTGTTAGAGGCTTTCCTTATTTATAAGGTATGGACTGAACGTGACAGGACAAGGCTTTTCCTATGGTTCATGTCCGCGATGATTTTGCTATTCCCGGGTTTGAAACTTGTTCAAGGAACTCCGGCAGTCAATTGGATGTTTCCCGTGGTCTGTCTTTTACGTGTCATAAAGGACAAAGGACTAAAAGAATGCTGGAAAAAATTTCCGTTGAAATATATATACGGTGCAATACTATTATTCCACTTTTTACAACCCCTATTTTCCAAATGGCAAGGATTTGGGTCTACCTACTTTTACGTCATACAGTATGTTATGACCACTTATTTATATTTATTTTTGGGATATTGCATGGCTCCTGACTACAGTAAACTGTTGGAAAATAAAAAATGGATTTATACATGGTTGACAATCATATTTGGAATAGCTGTTATATGCAAAATCCTCACATATAATATAATATCTTCTAATTTGTCTGATGTTTCTATTTGGGCCTCGGAGAGAGCTTTTACAGATAGAGGTTTTCGTGTAACTTCCACACAGGGTTCTCCCAATATATTCGGATATGTTAATGTACTATTGGCAATTTTCATCTTGAATTTTAGGGAAAAGAATAGAATAAAATGTATAATGTTTGCCTTGATTTTAATAAATCTGATATTATGTGGAACAAGAGCACCGATGGTGGGACTTGCAGCTACACTATGTGCTTATGCCATATTTGTAAATAAGGCAAAGTTAATACGTACCGTTCTACTTGGAGTACTTGCAATAATTATCGCAAGCAATTTTGTAAGCAATGATTCTCCTGCGATGAAATATGTGAATGGAGTCGTAGATATTTTTGTTACTGGTGGGGAAAATACAGGAGGCAGCAGTGTTGACTTACGTGAACGACAATTGGCAGTGGCTACATCCTTTGCTGTTAATAATCCAATTTGGGGATGTGGAAACGGATTCTGTAACGCTATGCAAAACGAGACATCAAATCAGAACATATTTTACGTTAGTGATTTAGCTGGTGCAGAAAGTGTCATATTTTATATGCTTATTGATTACGGCTTTGTGTACATAGTACTTATTATCATTTACTATTTGGTACTCATCTCTTTTTTCATAAAAAACAGTAGTAAAAATAAGGATATATTAGCATTTACTATTCCGGCTATAATAGCTTTGATGACCCATTTACTAACATCAAGACCTGATAATTCATGGCAAATTTTTATGCCTTTAATCGGTGCGGGATTATATATGATACAAGATAGAAAAATCAAATCAATTCGTAAAACAACATCATATGCATAAAAAGAAAATATTGTTTGTTATTCACCGATTAGATGCCGGAGGAGCGGAAAAGAGTCTTGTTTCATTATTGAACTCGTTGCCATTGGATTTTTTTGATATTGACTTAATGGCAATAAATCCTAACGGGATTTTTAGAAATCAAATTCCTGATAAGGTGCATTTGATTACTGCATCCCGTGAACTGATTTGCAAAAGTGAGAAAATAACAGCGAAACGTTTCTGGCAATATACAAATATTAAAACTTTACTTATCAAGATTGCCTGCGTATTAGGCGACCGTTTACGCGGTAATAACAACAAAAGGTTGAAAAGCCGCGGACAATATGACAATGATATTTGGAAAAGTCATATTCCTGATTGCAAGAATGAATACGATTTAGCCATAAGTTACATGGATGGAGTTAATTATTATGTCATCGACCATGTAAAAGCAAGAAGAAAAATACTATGGTGTCATAACGACTATAACAAATTGGAATATAAACCGGAATATGATGAAAAATATTATAGAAAAGCGTATAAGGTATGTACAATTAGTGATGTTTGCAAAAAATCATTGGTTGAAAACTTTCCGAATTTGAAAGATAAATTCGAAGTTGTAGAAAACATATCTTCGGCACGTATCATTAACGCACAAGCAAACATGCATGAAGAAATGAAACATAACAATGATGGATTTGCTGAAGACCGACGTTTTAAAATAGTTTCAATTGGACGGTTATCTGAGCAAAAAGGTTTCGATTATGCCGTAGAGGCAGCGAAGATTCTTAAAGACAGTGGCTTTACATTAGGATGGTATGTATTAGGAGAAGGTCCATTAAGAAAAAGTCTGGAAGAACTGACAAAAAATAGCAATGTGGAAGACACTATCAAATTCATTGGCATCCGCTCTAATCCTTATCCTTACATAAAAGACGCAGATCTCTATGTGATGCCCTCTCGTTATGAAGGCAAAAGTATCGCTTTGGATGAAGCTAAAATCTTATGCAAGCCGATTGTTGTAACCAATTATCCTTCCGTAGGAGATGCCATCATAAATGGTAAAAATGGATTGATTGTAGATATAAACGCACAAGCGATAGCCAATGGTATAATGAAACTATACAATAATGATAACCTCCGCGAAGAACTTATTAAGAATTTAAGACAAGAAGATTGCAGCAATGAAAAACGAGTAGTAGCAAAGTTTTTAGAAATAATAAAATGATAAAGACAAAAGAAGATTTGCGAGAATATCTCGAATGTGATAAGACACATTTAGGAATCGGGTATTCAAAGCCGAAATGGAACGATGATATTTGGAAATTTGAAATAGCACTTCGTTTTCATGAGTATTACTATAATAACAGAAATGGATTTATAAACAATATACTTTGCAAGTATTGGGCATGGCGTCAACATAAATTAGGTGTCCGCTTGGGATTTACAATTCCTGTTAATACTTGTGGAAAAGGACTCAGGTTAAGCCATTATGGTTCAATTGTTATAAATGGCAAAGCTAAATTAGGGATTTTTTGCGATTTACATTCATGTGTTAATATAGGTCAAAATGGGGGGGGTAAAGAAAATAGTATAAACTCTCCCCAAATAGGAAACAATGTTTGGATAGGTCCAGGAGCCAAACTATTTGGAAAAATAAAAATTGCTGATTACTGTCAAATCGGTGCAAATGCTGTCGTTAACAAAACTTTTGATATACCAGGTTCTGTGATTGTTGGATGCCCTGCAAAAGTTATAAAGGTTGTTCAATTTGAAAATAAAAATTAGATTTTGTATACTACTAACATCGCCCATTCATATAAAATATTGTTTCCCAATTAAAAACACTCCTCTCTTTTACTCCGAGTAACGATCCGGAGTTAACCATCTTATCCTCATTTTATGAAAATCTTAGAAGTTGTATTCCACCTGAATTCAGGTGGGGCAGAACGCTTTGTAGTTGATTTAAGCAATGAACTGTCAAAGACAAACGATGTTACTCTGCTTGCATTGAAAGAGGACAAATCCAATCCGGAAGAATTCTTATTTTATAAATTCGACTTGTCTGAACGGGTCAAATACAAGAATGTGGGACTTCCGTCTTCTTCCTACAAGCCTTCTACCATGTTGCGGGTCTACAAGGCAATAAAGGCGGAGAAACCGGACATCGTACACATGCACGCCGCAGGAATGCCGAAATTCTGTTACCTGGCCAACCTTCTGCTTGGAAAGAAAATAAAGTTTATACAGACCATTCATAACGATGTCACCCGGGGGTATTCAACAGCAATCTATGATTTCCTGCACGCTACATTAGGACGCTGGAAGATGATACGCTTTGCCGCCATTTCAGAAACGAACTATCAGGAACAAAAGAAGCTCTATCCACATACGATGGCTACCTGCATCGTAAACGGCCGCGCCCCCATGCAACCGACAGAAAAGATGGAGGATGTCAGACGTGAGATAGCTTCATTGAAGAAAAACCCGGACACAGTTGTCGTATTGCACGTGGCTCGCTGTAATCCACAAAAGAACCAGATGTTATTGATTGACTCCTTCAACGCATTAATCGCGAAAGGAATGGATGCCATGTTGTTGATAATAGGCAACAGCTACGACAGTGAGCTGGGCGCATCGCTGAAAGCGACGGCAGGTCCCAATATTCATTTTCTCGGTACACGGAAAAACATCAGTGACTACATGGCAAATGCCGATGTCTTTGTTTTGTCCAGTGCTTTCGAGGGAATGCCTATTACCATCATCGAAGCGCTTCTGAGCGGAGTACCCGTTGTATCCACGCCTGTATGTGGAGCCGTGGATGCTGTGGACGGAAAGAACGGGGTGTTGAGTGACGGTTATACTACCGATAGCTATACGGCTGCCCTGTCCAAAGTCATCAGCAACTTGGCCTATTACAAGGCCAATGCGCAGAAAATGAAGGAAAACAGTCCTTACACGATAAAGGCTTGTGCCGAGAAGTACCTTGAATTCTTTAAGGCACGATAAACCGGGGAATCTTATTTCCATCCTCCAAAAGAAATCATAAATAAATCTTGCTCTATGCTTGAATTCGATAAAAACAGGAACGAAATCTGTTATGACTATTCCCGATGCCAGCAATGTGGCATTTGCGAGGCGGTATGTTCCAAGCAGGCCATATCCTTGGAACTGCGAAAAGACGGGACAAACCAGATCAAGGTGGACAATGACAAATGCATTCGCTGTAAACGGTGCGTGAACTGCTGTCCCGCCAGTAAACATGAGAACTACGAAGGGTATTTTGACGACTTCGCAGGAAAAGAATATTATCTAGGTTACAACACGGACACCACGGTAAGGCACGAGTGTTCTTCAGGTGGGGTTTGCAAGACAATCGTTATTGAAAGCCTGCGGAACGGACTGGCCGACGGTGTCTATACATTGAGACGCACCGATGTTTTTCCGTATGCCGAAGGGGAGTTTTACACGAAAGACAATATCCCACAATACAATGACATCCCCAATTCGGTTTACCATTCAGTCATGGCATGTAGGAACATCAACAAGATACAGCATTGCAAGAGGTTGATAGTAGTTGGCACAAGCTGTCAGCTTCGGGCAATGAATGTCGCACTGAAGGGAAAGGCTGATGAGGTTATCCGTATCTGCATCTTCTGCAAGCAACAAAAAACATTGGACTCAACACGGTTTCTCGCCAAGATCGTGGGAACAAAAATACCTGAAAATCTGAAATTTTCGACCCGCTATCGCGGGAATGGGTGGCCGGGAATCGTTCGGGTGAACGAATCTGAGCTGCCCTATTCCAGGGCAGCTCAGATTCCGTTTGGGCGTAGATTGTGGACCGTACCGGGTTGTGACATTTGCGGTGACTCATTCGGAATCAAGGCGGAAGCGGACCTTACGCTGATGGATCCTTGGAAAATAAGGACACCGAACGACATGGGCGAAACCTTGGTTACGGTACATACAGAAACAGGGAAGAAGCTGTTGAAGAGCATAAACACCATCGGATTACAGGAAAAATCCTTTGAGGATGTAAAAGCTGCATTAAGCCTGAAAGACGTATGGAGAAAACAACAGACGGAACCTTTCTTCAGGGGCGAGAAGTGCAGCACGACCGCTCAAAAGGCCGGAGAGGCGGAAATGAAACAAAGACGTACCATACTGAAGATTGTGGATACACTGCCCAAGATGCCCATTCTGTTCTATCGTGTCCTCTGCAAATTCTACCCCGATTCGCGAAACCGAATTCTAAAATAAGTATGATGGACGTAAAAGTAATAACCCGACATGGACCTTCTAATTATGGCTCATTGCTGCAAAGCATAGCCACCTTGGAAATACTTGGAAAGCTTGGCGTGTCGGCGGAGATAATCGACTATCAGCGGAAGGATGAAAGAGGGCTGAAAGCAACTCTGGCACAAGTACGTCTGAAAAAAGCGTATGCTGGCAATGTCCTAAAAAAGACCCTTTATGTTCTGGTACGTTTCCCGATGGAATCCATGGCAAGAGCACGGTTTGACAGGATGCGTACCGACTATCTGCGGATGACCGGACGTGTGAATGATACCGAGGGACTTGCCAAACTGCAAGCCGACGCTTTCATTACCGGAAGTGACCAGGTATGGGGACCTTTGTACAATGGAAAATATGACCCAGCCTATTTCCTCTCATTCGTCAGGAAAGGAAAGAAACTGGCCTATGCCGCCAGTTTCGGGAAAACCAGTTTCAACGATGATACAGTGGCCGAATACAAACATTGGCTTAGCTTGTATGACGCCATAGCCGTAAGAGAAGACAGTGCCGTAAAACTGCTGGACGAATGGGGCATACGATGCAAGGGGCAGGTATTGGATCCTACATTGATGCTTGACGGCGAACAGTGGTCAAGGATGATACGGAACGAGATCAAAGGCGATTACATACTGGTATATCAAATTCATAATGATGTCAACTTGAACCGTTATGCCATGAAGTTGTCCCGACACACGGGGGTTCCGTTGGTCCGCGTCAGTCCGCACCTGCACCAGGCAAGACGTGGTGGAAAGTTTGTTTGGTGCCCGGACATTTCCGACTTCCTGGCTTACGTTAAAAACTGCCGGTGTCTCGTAACCGACTCTTTCCACGGCACTTGTTTCGCCATCAACTTCAACCGTCCGTTTATAGAGGTACTGCCAAACACTTCTACGGGCAGCAGAAATCAGAGCATCCTGAAACTGACAGGGCTTGGAAACCGAATCGTAAAGGATTTCAACGACTTTTCACTCTTCGACGAGAAAATAGACTACGCCAAGGTAAATATCATCCTTGAAAGGGAACGTTCCGCTTCACTGGACATCCTGAGAAACCTCCTTGGCTTATAATCCCTAAAACTTATTATGATACGAATTTTGCATTCCGTCAGCAACCTGGACCGTGGCGGAATAGAGACCATGTTGATGAACTACTACCGCCACATTGACCGTGACAAGGTACAGTTCGACTTCGTATGTAACAAGCTGAAACCGGGTGCATACGACAAGGAAGCCACGGACATGGGAGCGAGAATATTCCATTCGCCCGGACTTCACCCATTGCATTATCCGCAATATATCCGGTTCTTCAAGCAACTGGCCTGTCAACATCCTGAGTACCGTGTGCTGGAAGTCCACAATGGAGCTTTGGGGCTGTATGCGCTGAACAGCGCAAAGCGTGCCGGCATACCTGCAAGGATATACCACGCCCATGGGCAGGGATTGAACCTCGACTATAAGATTGCGCTGAAATGGGCCTGCAAGAAGCTGTTGCGGTTCAACATGACCCACCATTTCACCTGCGGACTGAAAGCAGGCGAATATTATTTCAGCAAGGCCGTAATGGAGCATGGGGATTATGTGCTCGTGCGCAACGCCATCGATGTTGACCGCTTCGTGTTCAACACGGATGTGAGGGAACGTCTGCGCAGTGAGAACGGGCTTGAGGGAAAACATGTGGTTGGCCACGTGGGGAGGTTCATGCACCAGAAGAACCACGCCTTTCTCATCGAGGTGTTCGCACAGATAGCCAGACTTGACGAGAAAGCTGTCCTCGTACTGCTCGGTGACGGAGAACTGCAGGAGAAAATCAGAAAACGTGCCTGGATGCTTGGCGTCTCAGATAAAGTGAAAATGATGGGTAATGTGGGGAACGCTAATGAATGGTATCAAGCGTTTGATCTGTTTATTCTGCCCTCCCACTGGGAGGGGTTGCCTGTTGTCGGTGTTGAGGCCCAGGCTGCAGGACTTCCGTGCCTGTTCTCTTCCTCGATAACCCCGGAAATAGGACTTACGGAAAACGCCGTGTTCCTTGACCTGGGATTGGGAGCGGACGCATGGGCGGAAAAAGCCACAGCACTGTTGTCCGCCCGACAGGAACGCGGGAATATGCGTCAGGCCATTGTGGAGAAAGGTTATGACATCCGTGTAGAAGCCAAGAAGCTGGAAAACCTTTATCTGGAAATCTATAACAGCACACTGAAATGAAGATAGGAATACTCACGCACCACTTCATCGCCAATTTCGGAGCGTTTCTGCAGGCGTATGCGTTGCAAGAAGCGATTAGAAGGGAACATCCGGACGATGAGGTGTTCATCATCAATTACATCCATCTTAAACACTTCATCATCAATACAGGCGGCTGGTTCAGGTTCTACGCCGGACGCGAAACGATGGGTGAATGGATACAGAAAATACAATTGCCGTGGACATTCTATTCGGCGAGACACAGGCACATGAACCTTACACGGCGCTGCTATGATGCGGACGGTGTGAACAGGTTGGGGCTTGACGTAATCGTGGTGGGTAGTGACGAAGTGTGGAATTTCAGGGATGCGAAAAGCGATGCTGAGATAAAATTTGGCAGGGGGCTGGACTGTAAACGGCTGGTGTCGTATGCGCCAAGCGTTGGTAACTCCACGCCCGATGGAGAAATACCGGAATACGTCACGGAAGGTATCAAGAGTTTCATGGCCATCTCCGTCCGGGATTCCCTAGGACAGCAACTTGTAAGGCATATTACCGGTAAGACACCGTTAAAGGTGCTTGACCCGACTTTCCTTATAGACTTCCCGATGGAGGAAGTCCGACTGCCGAACAAGGGCTATATCCTGTTCTACTATGCGGAAAATCTTCCCACACACATAAAGGATCAGATATTCGATTATGCGAAAGGACATGGCCTGGCCGTTTATGGTGCCGGAGAGTGCGACAGGCGCTATTCCGCTGTCACCGTGAACCTTACGCCCTTTCAATGGGTATGGATGTTCAGGAACGCACGCTTCGTCATAACGGGTACGTTTCATGGAGCGGCTTTCTCCATTGAGAATGAACGCCAGTTTAAAGTATATCTAACCCAGAAAAACAGGATACGGAAAGTAAATGACCTGCTGGAAACACTTGGCATTGAGAACAGAGGCATTGACGATAGTTTTGTATTTGACCTTGAACGGCAGGAAAAGGAAATAGACTATAAGGCGGTGAATGAACGTCTGAGACAAAAAAGGAATAAAAGTCTGGATTTCCTGAGAAATGAAATCAGGTAATGCTACAATACCTAAATACACAATCATTATTTAATCCTTTTTATGAAGATAGTAGTTACAGGAACCCGTGGCATTCCGAATATCATGGGTGGTGTGGAAACGCATTGCGAGGAACTTTTTCCAAGGATTGCCAAACGTGGATTTGACGTAACGGTGATACGGCGTACTAATTACGTCAAGGATGACCTGACGGAATGGAACGGCGTGAAGTTAGTGAATATCGACAGCCCAAAGAAGAAGTCATTTGAAGCAATCATCCACACTTTCAGGGCCATCAACGAGGCGAAGCGATTGAAAGCCGACATACTGCACATACACGCAATAGGTCCTGCACTGCTTGTTCCATACGCGAAGATGTTTGGAATGAAGGTTGTTTTCACCCACCACGGGCCAGACTACGACCGCGACAAATGGGGATTTGCAGCAAAGACAATGCTGAAACTCGGTGAGCGCATGGGTTGCATGTTTGCAGATGAAGTGATAGTAATCTCCGACGTGATACGCAACCTGATAAAGCGGAAATACAACCGGACAAGCCACGTTCATTTGATTTATAACGGCGTGTCTCAGCCTGAAGTATGTGATTATCCTGGATACTTTAAGAAACTTGGCATAGAGAAAGGCAAGTATATCCTCGGCATGTGCCGTTTCGTGCCTGAAAAGAACCTACATCACCTCATAGAAGCATATATTGAAGTAAGAGAACAAAATCCTGATACGGATATAAAACTTGTACTGGCTGGTGATACGGATTTTGAGGATGACTATTCACGCAATCTGAAAGAGATGGCGAGAAAGAACGGCGTTGTCCTTACGGGGTTCATAAAGGGTAAGAACCTACATTCTCTGTTGACGAATTGCCTTTGCTATTGCCTGCCGTCAAGCCACGAAGGTTTGCCCATCTCTTTGCTGGAAGCCATGAGTTACGGTGTAAAGGTAATCGTGAGTGATATACCTGCCAATTTGGAAGTAGGTCTTAATAATGAAGACTACTTTCCTGTTGGCGATGTGGATGCACTTGTTGGAAAGTTAAAAGCCGTAATAGAACATCCATTGGAACACATCAATTACGATATGAGCATATATGATTGGGAGAAGATTGCCAATCAAGTGGCAGAGGTATATCTTAGGTTAAAGTAGCAGGAGATTTATCTCAATAATCACTTTGTGTTAATCAATCCACTATCTGAAATATGTTGAGAGATTACCAATCTCATATAAAAGAACATATTTTGTCATTTGGAGAACGGCATTGTAACATCATAGTGCAGATGCCCACAGGAACAGGCAAAACACACCTACTTGCTTCTGTCATTTATGACCATTTGAAAGAGGAACAAAGCCAATGCGTGTGGATAGTCGCCCACCGCCGCGAGCTTGTGGAGCAGATAGAGGAAACCGTTGCACGCTACGGCATATCCAAAGAGGACAGACGGGTAAAGGTGATGTCCATCCAGTGGCTGTCAAGACATTGGGAGGACTTGAAGGACGAGAGGCCGAGCCTGATTGTGATAGATGAAGCGCACCATGCGCTGGCTGAAACCTACCAGGAACTGTGGCTGCGCTATCAGGAAACGAAGAAGTTGGGCATGACCGCCACGCCATGCCGCTTGAACGGCAAAGGGTTCACGGACTTGTTTGACACGCTGATAACATCCAACAGCATAGCGGACTTCATCCGGCAAGGGTGGTTGTCCGCTTTTGATTACGTGTCCATCCATCCGAACAGCGAAGACCAAATGCTTGTTGACAACTTGCAGAAGCGTGGAGCTGACGGTGACTTCCAAGTGAAGGAAATGGACGCCGTACTGAACAGGCGGCCAAGCATAGAGAGACTGTACGAAAGTGTCAGGCAGTATGCCGACGGAAAGAAAGGCATTGTCTATGCAATAAGCATCGACCACGCACGTAACATCGCCGGGTATTACAAGGAACATGGGATGAATGCCGTCGCCATTGACAGCAAGACACCGGCAAAAGAACGTAAACAGCTTGTCGAGGATTTCAAAAAAGGCAGGATACAGGTACTGGTCAATGTGGACGTGTTCAGCGAGGGCTTCGACTGTCCCGATGTGGAGTTCATACAATTGGCAAGGCCTACCCTCTCGCTTGCCAAGTACCTGCAGCAGGTGGGGCGCGGACTGCGCAAGACGGACGGCAAGGATTGCTGCGTGATGATAGACAACGTGGGGCTTTACCGCCTGTTCGGGTTGCCTACGGCTTACCGTGACTGGCAAGCCATGTTCGAGGGGCGGCTGGCTGGGAAAGGCTACGCTAACATGGCAAGGACAGCATATTGCCAAACCGCCAGGGCGGAGAAAACAGAAATCACAACACCCCAACATGACGACGGGATGGAAACAATCGTAACGCATGAAAAGCTGGTTGACTACCTTAATGCCGTAGATAACATCCCATTGGGTATTAAGCAAGATAATTTAAAGGCATTCAAGGACAGGGTAAGCGGACTGTATGGCCTGAAACTCGGCGAGAAAATAACAGTAATGCCGCTGTATACGGAGGTGCTCGGCACGGATGGCTGTCTTGCTGTTGTACGCCTTAACAATAAACAGGTGTGCATAGTGGATGAACAGGGCGGAATAACGGCAAGGCTTGGACGGTGCAGCAAGGTGAAATTCATGAAGGACAGGATACTGTCGATGACGGGCGGCAACGGCCATGAAACCTACATGGACCTGTATAATGGAAAGCTATATACAAGCAAACCAAAGGTGCTGGACTTCAAGAAAGTACAGTTACTGGAGGTTGACGGCTTCATTTACAGCAGGACGAAAACGAAGTATAGGGCAAAGGCAATCCGCGGCAACAGGAACCTTTTCGATTACGGCTTCTACCTGCGTATTTGCGACTACTTCTCCGTTCCGAGATGTAGGCAGGTTGAAGAGGACGATGCACGGTGGGGATACGACAGCACCTGCATCCTTGCCGGAGATTATGAAACCTACTACCGTTATTGCGGAATGCTGGCGGACGGGAGCATAGTCGTAGAGGACACCGCAGGGAAATACTTCCTTGTAGATGAGTGCAATGGCAAGCGGTACATCGCTTGCGAAAACCCGAATACCCCGGATGAGGACTTCAACACCGTCATTCCACACCTGAAAGCCGAAGCGTCAAGGCGTGCATCCATGCGGTCGGAAAAAGAGAAGCAGGAAGAGGAGGATAAGCGTCAGGAGCGGTTGGCCGGAATGCAGCAGGCCGAACCTTTCCGGTCAGGTCGGAAGTGGGGGCTGAAACTCGGAGGGCGCATAGTCGTGCCACCTGTTTACCGCAACATCCTCGCGCCTGTCGGGAACTACTGCGCCGTGGAATGTAACCCCTGCCAATGGGGCATCATCATGCTCGACGGCAAGGTAGTAGTGGAAGCCAACTACTCGAAAGTAGAGATACGTGATGACGGTACGGCAAGGCTGACTGTCTTCCCCGGAATAGAGAAGGTCGTGGAATTAGGCACCTGACAAGGCAGGAAATATCCGCACAGTACAAAAATGCCGCAAGCTGTCCAAAATTGTTCCAAGGGCGGTTTGCGGCATTTTTGTGCCGTTTTGTATAGTTCAATACATGAAAACTTGAAAAATACCGACACACACCTCACGGCGTAGGCCGGTACACTGACACTACTTGAAACTTATGACGTTAGCTTTGCATCCAGGAAACGATAGGCATTGTCGTTCACGAGCCTTATAATCCGTTCGTGGAACTCGGTGTTGGAGTTGCATACGCCACGGCTCTGTACCACTTTTCCTTGCTTAATCGAGAACTCCACGGTTTCGATGCGCCTGCCCGAAAGGTCGTGGGCTGAAAGGATGATGCTGTCTGATTTGGCGTAATACCCGCACTCGAACACGCAGTGTTTCATGGCTTCACCCTCGGCACGGAACGCCTCAATGGAATCAAGAACGGATATTTCAATGTCGCTGTCGCTTATGACAATACCGAAGTAGCACGACTTTTCCCGATAGAAGTCCGCCTCCTGTCTCTTCGCCCTCTCCATCCGTTCCATATTCCTCCGCCTTTCCTCTATACGTGTGGCTTTTGCAAGCCATTTGTCATGGTCAGGTTTGAGAGCTTTCGGACAGATGTACTTTACCGAACGGATGTCGTGGCCGCATCTTTCAAGCAGCCTTAACGTGTCGCACCACAGTCCATAATCCTCAGGCTCATAGCAATTGCGTTTCGCTATCTTGTACGACTGCCAGCACCTGTCAAGTTCCATTTCATGCGCAATGAAGTATTCAACTGCCTTAAAGTCCTTGACTTTCATCATCGTCTCGATGCGGCTATCCGCAAGAAGCATTTGCGCCAGTCTTGTCGGGTGGCAGTCCGGAAGCCGTCCCCTCATGCCGTTACGCCTTAATTCCCTTGTGGTGGAATAGTTCGGATAGACATACGTGTTCGATATTACCCAATGGACGTTAGTCGGATTTCTCAGTTCAATGTCCGAAATCCAGTTGAAACAGTCCATGTAATGTCCCAACATCCTTGTCCTTGACGTGACTGCGGTCTTGCCGTCCTTGTTAAGCCATATACGGCACACCTCCATCTGCCAGGTTTCCATTTTTTTGCCCTTGCGTGTAATTGCTGATAGCCGGAACACCCTCTGCACGTGGAAGCCGTCAACCCTCTCGATGGTGGAAAAATAGACACTTTCTTTCCTTTTGCGTGTCAGCGTGTCCGTCACTTCCAGCTTGTGCCGGCATTGAGGACAACGTGTATATTTGCCTTTTCCCTTGTATTCGAACTTATGACCGCAGTCGCCGCAGGTACACTTGTGCCCTGACGTGCGGAAGGCAATATGGCTTACCGTGTTCCTTACCGCCCATTCCACGGCTTTGGGGCTTATTGCGGACAGCTTCATGTTGGAAGCCGCCACCGCCTTTTCAAATCTGTTCCTCGGTTTCATGGCTCAAAAATTGTCAAAAAGTGACGGTTGATGTTGTTTGTCCTCTTGTGCCTTTGCTGGTTTCGGCTTATGGTTGCGTGCCTGCAACTTGCGCAATTCCCCGTCTTGGTAACGTTTGAGTGCGAGTGCCCTCTGTTCCGCCTTTTCCTTTTCCGTCAGTTCCACATGATGGTTGACCACTACGTTGCAGGACTGCGGCTTACCTATTTCAAGCTCCGGCTCGTCTATGCAATGGACGGCCATTGAATAGATTTCATCGTCGGCAAATCCGCAGCAGCCCGACTTTTGTACTTCGTTGAGTATGAACGTCACCACATCGTCCATGGTGCGTGTCGTGGTTTCATACTTGGCACGGAAAAGTTCATCTTCTTTTGCCCTTTGGTCAAGATAACCCTTGATAATCTCCTTGAAATGTTCTGTTCCTTTCATATTTCCTTGCTTTTTTGTTGATAAATCCATACAGGTTAAATCGGCAGACCTGCCAGCAGTTCCAAAAGCGGTATGGTGTTGATGTCCTTGTCGAAACGCACCTGCCAGTCCGGCCTTGCGAGTAAAGACGGCATGAACTTCTTTACCGAAAACCGTCCGTTGTCGTTTGAATAGCAGTCGATGCTGGCGAAGTTCGCCCCGTCTTTGCGGATGTGGGCAAAAAACGGTGGCATACCGCAGAAACACTTGCGGATGCTTTCCCTGTCCCACAACAAGGTAAGTTCATAAATACTGCCCTTGTAGCTTGCATTCTCCTTTCTGTCAATGAGTTCTATTGCCATAACGCTTGATTTTTGAAGTTCTAATCTTTTCCCTTTTGTTTGAAGCCTTGCGGCTTCCAGCTCCGGGATGTTTTTACGATACAGGGGAACGGAGGGCGGAAGTGCCACAATGCAAACGTGGCAGGCGGAAAACACACGGAATACCCGATTTGGCACAAATCGCGGAAGGCTGCCGTGCGTTTTCCGCTACAGCCAAGCCCGCGCCGTTTGCAGACGGCACGCCCTCCGTAAATTCGTATCGGAAAACCCACGGAGCCGGATGCCATGAGGGCAGGAAACGGAAAATCCCGATGCCACATTGAAATGACACCGGGATTCCCCACATATTTTGAAACAAATTCCTTATGAAGCCTACGGCAAGGGTATTTCAAACGACTTCACCACGCACTGCGCCTCCTTGTCCAGGATGAACCAGTATTCAGAATGATAGCCCTGGCCGTCCGCGTCCACACCCTCGAAGTCAACCTTGACCTTCCAGCCGCTGAACGGTTGCGGACTCCCGTCAAGCGGGCCGCTGAAATCCATCAGCCGCCTCAGGCTCGACATGGCCGACATCTGCCGCTCCATCAGAGCCGCTGTATCCTTGTCGTCCGGGTCGAAGTCCTCCAGCCCGTCCGTAGCCTCCATCACCTTCCTGTTGATTTTAACCATAGCCATGGAGAGGGCCATCTTCTCCTCCTGCGTGATGTAGGTATGCCCGAACACGGAATCCGGCCTGCTGACGGCCAATATCCGTATGGATTCGGGATTCGCTACTGATGCCCTCAATGCCTTCTCAGCCATGTCTGCCGCGCGGCCGTCCAGATTGTCCGAACAGCATACAAAATAGAATACACCGCTCCAAAACAACACGATGGAGGCGAGTATTATCCCAATCTTCATCCCCGGTCTCATATCTTCACGATTTGAAGTTTGTCAGGCGACACGCCGATCCGCTTGCGGTAGATGCTGCCGTCCTCACGGTACATCTCCAGTTCCGAAGAGGTGATGCCTTTCTCGCAGATTTCCACGGCTTCCTCCAAAGTAAGCTGGTGTCCGCCGATGTTGCGCCAGATGGCAAAGGAGCAGGGCGTGTTTTGGTTGGCATAGTTGGAGCAGTTGAACGCCCGGCTTCCCACACGGATTTCCCCTCCGCAGTGCGGACACCTGCCGATGACCGGCTGCATCAGGATGTTGCCGTCACCGGCCAGTTCCAGCACGGTCGGGAAGGTCTTGCCCTCCTTATTGGCGAAGCCGTCTAATAGAATCCGGCGTTTTTCCAACAGTACCGCCACCTCCGCATCCGCCATCTTGCGGTTGCCGATGATGGCGTTGATGTTCAGTACGCAAGAAGGGCTGTCGCCGATGTTGTGCTCACATCGGTACCCCTTGCAGGTCTTGACCACATTGCCGCCGCACAGGGGGCAGCGGCCGATGATTTTCTTTTCTGTTTCCATTATTATATGAATTGATTGTTTTTACCAGTTGATTCACTTGGCATTTTAATTGAACCCACGTTTCCAGTCGGCCACGATGCCGCCGATGATGTTCTTGCCGGACATTACGTTCGCCCATCCTTCCGGGTCGAGCGAGAACCAGAGGTCGTTCCACGAGAGCGTGCGCACCTGCCATGCCAGGATGAACAGGTCGGTGTTGATGGTTTCGAGCCTTGTCACCACCTCGTTGGCGATGTAGTAGCGTTCCGAAGAGTCCAGCAGGTTGACCTTGTGCTTCTCGTTCTTCCCGTCGGCTCCAGCCACATCGTAGCTGCCCGAAGTCACGAGCTGTTTCATGAACGGATAGAGCGCCGCCATCTGCGTGGCCGCGTCCGTCAGCTCGTCCGACACGATGGCCGCTATCGCCGTGCCTTTGAGGTTGCTCCCCACCGATTTGAGCAGCAGGCTGCAGTTCTGCGGTATCTCGGTCGTCACCAGTTCCCCTGCACGTTTGATTTGGTAGAGGTTCTGCACCACACCCTGCGCGTTGGAGAGGTATTCCAGCATCTTGTCCTCCACGCTGTGTACCCGGTCGAGGGCGACCGTCACGGCGGCTTCAGCGGCGATAATCTTCTCCTGCGTTTTCCTGCGCTTATTGTGCAGGCTCTTCAGTTCCAGCGTCTGTGCCGTCACCGCGCCTGTCAGAGCCGGATCTATCTGTTGGGAGAATGCCGGGACGGCATTGCCTCCGGCCAGCCACAGGACAAATGCCCCTGTAGCTATTTTCAGTCTGATTGCTTTCATATACGTTCCATGTTACATTACATTTTAAGGCTTCCCTTTCTCCGTTCCGCCAGATTCCGGTCGCGTTCCTCCTTGCATGGGGCGAGAACCGGAGCCAGCGGCTTGTTTAAGAGACAGTCGTTCCAGTCCTTGAACGACTTGGGCGGCAACCATTGTCCGGTGCGATAATGGACGGGCAGATGTGCGGCAAGCTGTGAGGACAACGCCTTTACCGGATTGACGGTGAAGCTTTTGCCCCCGGCTTCCACTTGCAGGCCGCCCTCCGCCTTGCTGATTTTCATCGGGATGCCCTCCAGCAGGCCAATCATACGAAGCCCGTAGATGCGCCCGGCGATGTCGTTGTCAAAACAGTCGAAAGCCTTGGCGTTCGGGAAACGGTTCATTGTTCCGATAATTTGGTTGTCGGAAAATGTTCCTCCGAGGGAGACCAACGCCACATCCGGGTGCAGTTGCCCCTTGTTCATCTGGTGGAAAGCCATCGCGTCGAAGGCGGACTCACAGAAGAACACACTTTTGACGGCTTCCGGGTTGCCGCCGGAAAGGTCGGCCACCCATGCCGAAGAAGAAGAGTCCGTGCCTGCGGCTTTCGACTTGTAGCCTCCGTAACCGCGTATCTCGTAACCTTTTACCAGATCGTCAGCGCCGGTATAGGGAAAGCCGATGTTATAGCCGTCAAAATTCCCGTTCCGTCTGTCCCGTATGAGAAAAACGAATGGGGCAAATTGTCTGACCGTTTCATCGGATAGTCCGCGTTGGCGGAAGATTGTAGGAATGCGCTCCACATCTATTTGTCTCACTTCATAGCGTGAAGCATCAAAAACTGATGTAGCCTTGGCTGATTTCAGGTATTCCCAATCCTCATGGTATTCCGGTTCCGGCATATTGGCGAAGCGTGCCATCACCTTGGCCACCTTCTGCCACTCGTCTTTGCCGGTGACGAGGAAGGCATTCAGGTTCTCACGGATAAGTGTCAGGACATCCCCTTTGGAGCCGTCCCGGCGGAAGAACGTCTGGGAAGCCCTGTCGTTGGGATGGCTGACGATGATGGTGTCACGTTTCTCTTGTCCGTCACCCAATACCAGCTCGATGTAACGTCCCACACCGGCCTTGCGGTCAAGGCGGTAGCCGAGGGCATAAGCCACATCGGTCACACCGACACGCGCTTTGAGTTCCTTGAAGTTTACCTTGTAGTCCGGCATACCGTATTATTTTTAGGATTAAATACCCATCTTTGCACTTACGGCCTGCGTTCTGCCCATCATGGCAATCTCCGGCCCGAATGTCTTGCGTGCCGTCATGTTCAGGAAGGCCGCCTTATCCTTGTAGTCCGTAAGCTGGAAGTAAGTCCTTGCCGTGCCTTTCGATACCTTCTTCAGGCCCAGCTCCACACCGTCATACGAGGCACGGATGGCATAGTCGCCGCCGCGTGTCTTGACGATGGCCGCGTTCTTGAACGGCACTTCCTCACCGGGGGCAAGCGGAGCGAGCGGATCGTTCTTGGCCAGGTAGGGTTGCTCGTTCAAGGCCAGCCGCTGCCTGTCCACATGGTCGAGTATCATGTCAGAAGCCTTGTTCACGTCCGCCATGACCGAGACGATGAATTTGGGTTCTTGCTTCAATACGCCAATCCATGAGTCCAGATAGGCGGCCGAGTTGTCCGTAACTTTTGAATCAAAGCCCATCGAATGGCTTATCATCGCCGCCGTCAGTTCGGCGACAAGCTCCTCCTTGGCGTACTTCGGGTCGCCGAACCTGCCCGTGCCGTCGCGGTTGAGCCTTTCCGGTGTCATGGTCGAGTGCGCCATCTCGTGCAGCATGGTGGAGTAGAACTCCATGCCGCCACGGTACGTTTCCTCCGGTGTGCCGCCCGTGTTGAATTGCGCCTTCATGGGAACCACCACGATGTCGTGCGAGGGGGAGTAATAAGCCCCGTCCACACGCTTGTCGGCCTGTATCGGGCAGACCCAGCCTTGCGTTTCGAGCATCCTGTCAAGTGCGGCGTGGGCGTACATGCCTTCCGTGTCGCGGAGTTCGGGCAGCCTGAACCTATCCATGAGCTTTTGCATCCGTTCGGGCTGCACTTCGGCCAGGTTGGTCTGTGCCACGTTATACACGGGGAACGCCTTGACGAACGGGATGACCTCCATATCCTTTCTTTCCTCCTTCGTCATGGTGCGGTACTCATCGCTGCTTACCCTTTTCCCGTCCTTGTCCTTGACCATCATGTCCCAATACACCACGGGAAACGCCTTTTCACCTTTCAGGACGTGCGCTTTCAGGTTGTGCGCCTGCTTGAAGGTCAGGTAAACGGGCAGGTCGTAGCCATTGGCCGCCGTGTGGAGTTGCAGGAAGAAGGAATTGGAGCCGGAATAGTTGCGTCCTCCCACGTTCTGTGGCAGTCCGGCGTACCCCGACGCACCGCCAATCCAGCCTTTCTTCCAGTCGGACGCCTTCATCTGCTCCATGCGTCCGATCATCATCTCGGCGAAGCGGTCTATGGCCACCTGTCCGGAACTGGCGGATGAAGGGTTAGTTCCAGATGCCATAGTCCTCGTCGTCGATTAGCTGGCGTTCCATCTGCATGATGTCCGTCTGTTCCACATAAAACTCGGCGGACTCGTCCGAAGGGTCCGTGCCGTGCGCACGGCACCACTCCAGATAGTCCTGTCCGTTCTCGCCCTCCAGCACGAAGCGGAGATAGCCTATTTTGCCTTCCTGAAGGAGTTCTACCAGCTCCTCGTGATTCATTGGTGTTGACATATTCCTGTTCTTTTGATGTTTATACTGTTTGGATCTGATTCTAAATAGCCTGTTTTACATTTTCATGGAGTTTGATTTCTCCAGTTTGGCGGTCTGCGCCGACAATAGCCCGTTGATTTCAGGGGTGAGGTACTTGGCGGCAATCTGCTCGCGCGTGGCGGTACGGGTCTTGAAAAGCGAATAACCGTCGTCAAAGGAGATTTCATGTTTGGCGGTCTTGCCCTTGTCGCCCATGTCCACGTAAACCTTCCACTTGTTGTCGGCATGGTCTTTCGCCACACGGACACCCTTGGGGTCAACGCCTTCGGGAAGCCGGTACTTCTCGTAGGCGGATTTCAGGTGCAGCCGTTCGCCGAAGTTTTTCTCGATAAGTTGGTTGGGTGTCATCACCCGGTCGAAGTAAGCGTTCAAGTCCTGGCGCGAGGCCACGGCGGACATCCTTGCGTCACCCACTTGGGCATAGAACTTGTACCTGCCGAAGTCGGGACGCTGCTCGTCCTTCTCCTTGTAGACATTGAACTTCTCGATGGCGACGGAGCCTTCCGCGCCTTCCATCTGCCGGGGGAACCTATAGGTGTTCTCCGGCACTTTCGGCATCAGCTTTGTCGGATAGTAACGCTCCATCAGTTGCGGTACGGTCAGCTCCTTCTTTTGGTAGGCGGCGAGATCGGCGGCATCCATCTTCTGTGGCTTGAGCTGCTGGCCGTCAATTTTGGCGGTGAAATACCATTCCTCCGGGTTGTCCTTGCTCTGGTAAGCATGGCCGTGGGTCACTTTTCCGCCGTCGGCCGTCACCATCTGCGGCTCGCGCGGCTTGCGTTCCTTTTTCGCCCCGGCCTGCTGCTCCACATTGGCATCCGCCTTTGATTCAGGTTTCCGTTCCGTGTCGGTCTTCTGTTCCGTGCTTTTCTGACGGGCAGGTTTCTCCTTCACCTCATTGGGGTCAGTTTGGACAGGCTTGTCCTGCACGGCCTGTTCTTTCTTTTTCTTTGCCATATCGGTATTGTTGGGTATGATTTCTTCTATTACCTTGGTTTGCTCCCCGGTCTTTTGCTTGGTTTGCTCTTCCTTTTTCAGTTTGGGCGTTTCAATCTGGTCACAGATGGCCACCCTCTGCCCGGAGCGTATCAGTTTGGGCAGATACACGTCCAAGGCATGATAGGGAAACGAAGCGAACTTGACCGGCTCTTTCTCTCCGGGAAAGGTTCTGCTGGTCTGCGTAATGGCCAGGACAGTGGCAGCTTTGACCGCATCCTCCCTGTACATCTCGTAGAAATCCCCCTTGCGGAAGAGAAGCATGGCGTCGGGATGCTTCTGTTTCAGCGCGTTAAACTGTTCCAATACGTCTGGGACATTTTCCAGTTCTGCTTTTTTCGCCATAAGCGGATGGATTTAGCGTTTAAGACTTTGAGTGATATTTTCTTTTGGGGAATGCAGCTTCATGGCGCGTTCCTGCGACTGCCTGTCCACGACCTTCCGGTATTCCCAGCGGTTGTTGTCGGTCTGCACCAGTCCGAGGTATTCGGGATGCAGCTCGTCGTAACGAATCTTCTGCTGCCGTTCCCATTCCTTCAGGTCGCCCTTGATGACCTTGAAACCCTGCGGCTCCCTCAGGTCAACGCCGACCGACACCTTTTCGCCACCTACGTTGAGTTCCACGGGCTTGCCGTCACGTACCTGTTGCTTCTGCTGCGTGCCCAGCTCGATGTCGTTCACCTTCTCCATGTCCTTCAGCTTTTGTTCCAGCCGTATTTCAGTTACGCGGCGGTGAATGACGGACTTCGTTTCCGGGTCAAGCTGGAGGTACTGCCGGGTCTTTTCGCCGTTCACATCCACGGCCTTTTGGATGACTTCCCCCTTTCTGAGGCGTTCCGCTTCCTGTTCCGTCAGGGCGATAGCCTTGTTGCGTTCCGTTTCGAGAGCCGCCCTGACGGGATAGGCCATCAAAGCCGGGTTGCCTTGCCTGTCGGCCACCATCTGGAGTTTGAGCGGCAGCGTGACAGCATTGCCATTCTGCGCACGGATGGATACTTGCACAAGGGGCGTGATTTCGCCGGAGAGCAGCTTTTCCTTCACTTCCTGCGGCAGGAGGTCTGCCTTTTCCCTGTCAATGCCCAACATTGCCAGCTTTCCGTAGGGCAGCGTTTCGGATAGATTTCTGTTGTCCATTTCTTCAAACTTGTTTTTACGGGTTAATTTTGCGGCCGGAACCGCTTGAACACCCTGCAAAAGTATTTTCACCCAAACGAGAAAAAGAAATGCACAACACTATTCTGTCGTCACTGATGCTGTTGCTTCTGCCCATCACGGCTTCCGCACAGTTTTACACCATTACCAAAGACTCAGACTTTATGCCCGATTCCGGAAAGGAAACAATGCAAACAGCTGCAAAAGAAGATGATACAATCAGCAACATTGCGCAAAGTGTCAGAAACGACACCTTGCACATAAATACCCCGATAAAGGAAAAGAATAAGGGAAAAGGCCAAAAAGGTAACAAAAGGACATCCCTAAAATCAGAGCTTCCTGAACTGACCATCCCCAACCTCTATGCGGAAATTATACAAAACGGCATACGGCATCCGAAAATCGTATTGGCGCAGGCCATCCTTGAAACCGGATGGTTCACATCCCCGGTATGCAGGAACAAACACAACCTGTTCGGCCTGACCAACCCACGGACGGGGAAATATTTCGAGTTCGGCCATTGGACGGAGAGCGTCCGGGCCTATTATACAAAGGTGCAGTATAGGTATAAGGGTGGTAACTACCTGCTATGGCTGAAGAACATCGGCTATGCGGAAGACCCAAGGTATGTCCGTTCGCTAAGCCGTATATTGGAGCAATACCTCTAAATTAAATCCGTTTGAACATTTTCAGCAGCACAGGTGACAGTAATGTCATCGCCAATACAAGCACCCACAGATTGCCCGTCGATGGATTGTAGGCGGCAAGAATTTCCGTAATGGTACTGCCTCCGGCAATTCCGGCGGCAGACTCGAAGGCTGCGGTCAATAACGCCCAGCAAACACCTATTGCCAGACAGCCTTTCATGCCACAGCCTTTTACCAAACGGGGAAGCATCAGCCATGTTACCAGAAAGATGAATACGCTTAGCAATATCCCGCTCACGGGTAATGCCGTCTCTTCTCCAATAAACTTGACCAGTACATATTCACGCAATCCGCCATTGAGTATTGCCACAGGGATGAAGCATATCCAAACGATAAATGATTTCAATAGCCGCATAATTCTTTGCATAAAGGGATGACTCTTTATCCTACGGCACTGTCCACATCTACATAATAATTTGCCGGATTGTTGCGGTCCACATACACGCGCACCTTCTTCTTCGGGGCTATCTCGTAGCTTTCATACCAGAAGGAACCGCTGCGGAAGAAGTACACCCGTCCATCCGGTGCGGTGTAGCGGCAACTGACCATGATAGGATGATGTCCGTTCATCGAACTGCTTGTATCTTCACCGATGCCTGTAATTTCCGCTTCCACCACTTCCCCCGTTGCCAACAGCTGACGGGCTTTCCGCTCATGGCTGCGTTTCACCAGCCAGAAGGCCGTCCCTATTCCGGTAAACACGGTTCCTATAAACGCGAAGATGAGAATCAGCCAACCGTTATCGTCCAGATAGCGCACTTCCCGCGGATTGTTTTTCTGATAATATATGGTTATCCGCTTGCCCGGATACATGGACGAGGATGCCATGTTGAGCATGGCCGTATAGGATTTTCCGTCTACGGTATATTCCACGACAGGAGTACCCAACGATTCGCTGCTCGCTCCGCGCATGGCCAAGATAACGGCATCCGTCGGTTCAGCCTTTTGCCGGAATGTGTGGCCGCTGACACCAACGGCGATGCCGACGACGAGCAGGATAATACCTACCGAAATAAATATGCCGCAGAATACGCGGATAAAGGTTTTGCCTTTCCGTCTGCCTTTGGCCAATGCCTTCTCTCTGTCGGGATACATAATGAATATGTTTTTTAGTGAATAGGACAAATGATAAATCATGGAGGAGTCAAACTGTTGTCCGTCTTGTCTGCGGCAAACTCGTCCAACCGATCACGGTAACTTTCGGGAATGAGCAGTTCCGGCCAGTCGCTCGCCCCTTGGGATGTAAAAGAGGCACCGGTGTAGCCCAGTTGGAGCGGCTTGCGGCATTTGCTGTCATAACGCCAACGGGCTGTCCGCGCTACACCAAAATCATCTGCATTGTAGCTCCACTCATTGGTTTCGGGGAAATACTGGTAGACCTCCGTAGTGCCTATGAGGGAAATAAACACGCCGGGAGGAAGCCTGATGTCGTCATGGCGCATATTCCGCCAGTTATTGTACACCACGAAACCGATGCCTGCCAACGCACCGGCGATGACGAGCCCTAAGAATGTCCTCCATATCCGCCCGAACATCTTGTATCCCCGGACAACCTCCTCAGGCCGTAGCCTGTCCAAGCTATTCCCATACTTTCCGAGGTATTGGCTGATGACGGCATCGTCCATATCCGGAACGGATTGTTCCGTAAGGCGGTGTTTCATCTTATAGAAAATGTCCGGATTATTCCGGTCAACAAACAGGGGAAGCTTGACGCCCACCCGTATCAGCCCCAAAATCCCTGCCATCGAGGAAGAAACGGATTCCTTGAAGCGCTGCTTCGAGCCTCCGGGCAAGGCAAATTCATAGACGGCCATTGTCGTCAGCTTGCCGTCAGAGTCCTTTTCATCCTTCAGTTCCACCACTTCGGCTTCCGTCAAGATACCTTGCGCAACCGCGTGAAGCTCCGTCTGATGCCTCTTCCAGGTAGCATGGGCAAAGAAGCAAGCCACTGCGATTAAGAAAAGGCCTAATCCACAACCAAACCAAAAATTAATCGGAATCAATGCGCACCAGAAAAGAGCACCTGCCCCGGCTATTACTGCAAAGACAATAACCGTTTCCTTTCGTTGGCTCTTCTTGCTTTCTTTATAGACTTCTTTGCGCAGGTCCTTTTCTTTCATGATACGAATGTTTAATGGATTTGATGACAAAAATAGCATCCTGATGTTTCATCACGGTTACAGCATTGTGAAATATGGCGAATAGCATAAACCAAATTATGGCGGAATATAGATAATTACAAGTGCATAAACCTATGATTTCCGACGCCTTTTCCTAAAATTTTGTAGAATATGACAAGAAACGAGCTGGAAATTGCCTGATTAGCAAAAGAACAGCAACTTTGTCCCAATATAAACGAACGTGAACAGCCATCATATAAATGTGTCATGGAAACGAACAAAGTATATCAGATGCCGTTGGCCAAGGTCTATCCCTTGCTGGTTGCCAAGGCCGAACGGAAGGGACGGTCGGAAAGCGAGGTGCGGCAGATTGTGCAATGGCTCACAGGGCACACGCCCGGACAGCTTACGGAAATTCTCGCCACCGACATTACATACGGCGATTTTTTTCAGAACGCCCCACAGTTGAATCCCGACCGCCTGCTTATCAAGGGAACGGTCTGCGGTGTTCGGGTCGAGATCATTGCAGAACCACTGATGCGTGAGATAAGGTATCTTGACAAGCTCGTTGACGAACTTGCCAAAGGGAAGAGCATGGATAAGATTCTAAGGAACTCTTGTCCGAATACATAAAAAAGTTGCCATGAAAATAAACGAGATATATAATTGTAGCGGATTGGTTGAATACATCAACGAAATCGGCTTCCTGCCGTTGCTGCACATGGGACAGGACGGATGGTCGGCGGAAGAAGCGGTTGACGAGGAATGCCGTTACGTCACGTTGCCCGACGGCGGATGGGAATGGCCGCTATGGGAATGGAAAGGCGACATCATCCGGGAGAGCGGATGCGCATACGGCAAGTTCTTTGACCGGAAAGCTGCCTTCATAAGCCGCGAATGGTGGCCGGACTTCTGCAACTGGCGCCGAAATGTGTATCCACATCCGGAGGAAAGCAGCATTGAGGACATGATACTTCAGACATTGCAGGAAAACGGCAGCATGATTACCCATGACCTGCGCAAAGCCTGCGGCTTTACGGGAACGAAGATGCGCGGCAAGTTCGATACCTATATCTCACGTCTTGAAATGGGCTGTTATATCGTCACGGAGGATTTCGTCTATTCGAAAGACCGGCACGGGCGCAACTACGGCTGGGGGATGGTCGTTGCTTACCATGCCTGAAGTCCTCTTGGGCAAGGACAGCTGCCATCCCGACCGCACTCCCGAAGAGTCGCGCCAGCGGATGGAAAAGCACTTTCAAGGATTGTTCCCGGATGCGGACGGACGTTTGTTTGACTTCCTGTTGAAGTGAACATTCAACAGATGCATAAAAGGAACAGATGTGCCGGATAAAAGGCATAGAAACAGTACTTGGCCACATTCTCGTGGATGAAACCCCTTGTGCCATCATACAGGAAAATGACCGAACAGGCAAGCAACGCCCCGATTATGCCGTAGTGCATCATCAGCGGAAAGGCAAACAGCAGTTGCATCATCTTGCGCAAAGTGACCGGTGTGTTCTTGCCCATATTCAACAGGTAGAACACTACTATCATCAGCATCCCCCTCCATTCGTAGTCCGTTTTCAACCATGCTGCCAGCCATGCTATCAGCAGTATGAAAAGACAGCATAGAATGCGATGCTCC
>ERZ772892.129-NODE-129-length-92399-cov-15.025167_pt1 | contig 92399 bp, 81 predicted proteins | sample MGYA00512126_ERZ772892 | MGnify/ENA primary metagenome ERZ772892 (study PRJEB29015, sample SAMEA2737697) | human gut metagenome | biome: human gut; feature: human-associated habitat; material: faeces | place: China | collected 2012 ... | reverse complement strand
GCTGGAATGACAGTAATATAGATATTCGTGAACAATTCCCATTAGATAATAAAATAACCGTAAAAATTGCAGATAAATTAGGTGTTTTTTTTGAATAACTTAAAGTGAGACAGATTATGTTTACAAATGCGATAAGTATATTTTTTTGCAAAGCTATTTACAATCTGTATAACTTCGTTTACATTAATTATAGTAAACTATTCGCTATGAGGAGGGAAATGTAATGGAAATGACAATGTATCAGTTTACGGATATTAATATATGGTGTTTTGCAGAAACTGATCAATTGGCAGCAATGAAAGCTTATTTGGATAAACATAATTCAAAACTTCATTATACAGGTGTTTTTAGCCGCCTGATGTATCATAAAATAAAGTTTTATCCTATCAGTAAGTCTGTTTTTGGGAAAATATTCCTAAGAACTATTGTAAGAATGAAATATCGTAAAAATGAATACCTGCTGCCACAAAAAGAATTTCTCAAGCTTTTTCTTTTGAATGGAGCTGAAGATATAAAAAGAATATTCAATGCTTCAGATGAGCATATAAGTGAGGCATGCTGTCATCTTGAATAATTATAAAAATGCAAGAGAAAAATTAATTTCCCTTGCATTTTTTATGCTACATAATCTCTGTTGTATCTTCTGCATCTTCTGCTTTTGTTGAAAGCAGTTTATAAATAGCTGAATCTACCGGAACATGATTTTCAAACGGTACAATTGTACGGCTTGTCTTAATAAGTCCTTCACCAGGATTTGCGTTAGTGATATATTCCTGCATTTCTTCATTAATATTATACAGATTTGAAAGCTCTGCCCTGTCGATAGGTGCTTGTGACAGAATGAGCGCAAAATCTGATGTCTGAAGGATTGTATTTCCTTCATTTGATGCAAGCAGATCGGCAATATTCTGGGTAATACCAGTTGGTGTTCCCATCCACTTACGAGCTCGCTTCCATATCATCTGAAGATAAGCTGCTGCTGATGGCTGTCTGAGTAACAAATAAAACTCGTCAATATAGAACATTGTACGAATATTTCTCTTCTTATTTGTAATCATACGATTCCAAATATCATTAAGACAAATCTGGAGTCCAAGTTCCTGAAGATTGGTTCCAATGTGTTTTGTGTCATACACAATAAAACGGTCTCTTGTGTTGATATTTGTTCTGTGCGCAAACAGATTAAGTGTACCAACACAGTACATCTTGATAGATGCTGCAAGGTTCTTTGCTTCCGGTTCTTTCTTTGAACGAAGCAGATTGTAAAAATCTTCAAGTGTCGGACACTGCTCTGTATCAATAGTAAGATGCTTTTCTCTCAAGTGCTTGAAATATGGGCTGTATAATTCCTGAAGAACTGAATCGATGATACCTGTAAGTACTCCGGACAGCTGGTTACGTCCGCCAAGCATTGATTCAATCATTGCAATTACAAAGTCAACTTTCTGTGCAAATGGGTCTCCCTCATCAGACTTTGTAATATCAAGGTCCAGTGGATTGATATATACATCTCCACCCGGTTCAATAGGAAATACTGTTCCGCCAAATTCCTGAGCAATCCTTACATACTCACGCTCTGGATCAATAACGAAAATCTGTGAGTCTGTATTAAGAAATGCCTGATACATCTCCATTTTGGCTGCAAATGATTTACCAGTTCCCGGAGGTCCAAGGATAACACCATTCTGGTTGGTGCCTGCTGAACGATTGTACATGATAAGATTCTTTGATGACTGATTGAGTCCGTAGTAAAAACCGTTTTTGTACTGTAATTCCTGTGAAGAAAATGGCTGCATTGCACTGGCTGTGTATGAGGTCATTACTCTCTTTGTTTTAATGAGCCTTTTTGCAAGAGGCAGTGCCGAGTCAAGCCCCTGCTCCTGCTGTGTTGACAGGATTTCCATTGAGCAGATGTGTTCCTTTGCTCTTACCTGAATCTGTTTTGTATAGAATTCAAGGTCTTCCTTGTTCTGTGCAAAGAGAACTGCTACAAGCGTTACATGGAAAAGGTTCTGGTTATCATTTGTAAGATCTGCAAGGAGTTCCTTTGCATCTCTGTGTGCTGTGTCAAGCTTTGATGAAATAAGACTTGGATCAGCGCCTGAACGTGAAAGACTTTTCTGCTGCTTAACAACTTCACCACCAATGTTAGTAACCTGACCTGAAGCAAATGCTACTGCTTTCTCCTGTGGCTGTGCGTCATAATATACACTTACAAGTACATTTGCAGAAATTGATGTAAGCGACTCAATTAATACACTTGAAAGTGTTGCCGGAATGCTCTTTAAGAACATTGCCCTTGCGTATGTATCACCAATCATCATGTAATTAACCTTGCCATTAGGCTTGAAATCAAAATATGACGGACCAATAATATCCTTTGTTGTAATACCCTGTGAGATAATAGCATTTAAGTCATATATCTTTTCAAACTCGTCCTCACGACCGTTATTGTAAATGTCATGAAGGATGTTCAGACGGTCTTTAAGAGACATCGCCTTTAAGCCTTCCATATTTATCTTCTTGAATTTCAAGCTAACGGTCTTTTCAATGCCTGAAAACTTTGTCATTGCTTCTTTTACATCAGATGCATGAACCCCGACTGTAAAATATTTCTCTGCTTTCAGATTATTCTTTCCTTCCTGCATTTTCTCAAGCACAAGATTGTTATGCTCAATTCTGAAATCGTCATGTCCATCTGACTGATAAGCCATGAGTACTCTTCTGTTAAATGCTTCCTGATCAAGTGTTCTATTGTTTACAGTAATTTCGTATGTAACGTCATGAGTAAATGTTGACAGGATTTTTTCAAATGTTTCAAGTATTTCTTCCTGTCTGTCATCACCTGCATCAGAATAGTTTGCATCGAACAGGAAATATGATTTTGTAAAATATCCGTCTTCAACCTCAATAATGCCGCCATTTGTGTTTGCGTCATTATATACCCTTACATAAGGGATTGAGGTCTGAACTGTCTTTGCTATCTTGCTCTGATTTTTATTTTTATCTGCCACGAATAATTTCCTCCTTGTTTTTTACTTCTATATATATGGATTTTGAAAAATTACGCATACAAAAAGGCACATGAAGAATCATCGAGTCTTCACATGCCTTTATTTCTACAGATATTCTGGATAATCTTTATTCTTTTTGTGAACATATGTCTGTTTTTTATTTTTACCGTCTTCATTTTCTTTTTCCGGATCATTCCATTCAACAGTATCAAGTCCAGTCACTGTTTCATATGGTCTGATATGCGGAGATATATAATGATACTGATAATATTCTTTTATAAAATCTTCCACTTTTAAGCCATATGGTTTAATCCAGCCGAATACAAAGAACGGAATGATTATCAGTGCACATATCATAAACATTGTCATTGCATCTAAATTCATCTGTTTTAATACATAACATGTTGCAAAACATAACGCTCCGCCAATTCCTACAGCAGCACTCTGTCTGCCTGTGAATGGTCCAATGAATTTAGGCTCATACTGTCCTATATCTTTCTGCGTTTTTCTTGATATTGCCATTAAAATCTCTCCTATCCTACGACTTCTTTTACTTTTGCAGATGCGCCTGTTGCGGCCATTCCTGTTGCCAGCATCGCTGCAGAGCTGAGTAAAAGTCTTGTAAATCCACTATAACTTGAACCTGAATCGCCAAAAAATGCTCTTGATAAAGTAAATCCTGCCTGCATAATAATTATCATTGCTGCGCCAGCAAGTATTGCGCCAAATAATGATTTTAAATATCTCATTGCATTTGAGTTTGCGCCGCCCTCAAAAGCATTGGCTGCTGCTATTGGTGCGAGTGCTATTCTCCAACCTACGTCCAGTGCCCTTGAAATAGCTCCCATATAAATAATAACGGTTGCAACAATATGCATGAGCCATACAATAATGGAACTTAGCCACATCGTAAAACCTAATATTCCATCATCTTTAAGCTTGTCAACAAGTTCATCGACTCCCGGGTCATTTAAGTCTGAGACATTACTTATTCCACCAATAATATCATCACCTATCTGTAACAAGATGTTTATGATTGAGTCAAGATTACCAACAATACCAACTGTTACAATAAGCGCTATAAACAGTTTTGCAAGAGACTCTATAGTTATCTGTTCGTTTGTTGCCATGTGGAACATATGAATCAGGAAAAATGTGGTAATTAATGTAAATCCTACGGGTTTAACGGCACTAAAAACTGAATTGACAATGCTGAACAAATCCGCATATACACTGTTTGACAGCTTAACCAGACTTGTTGCAGTTTCAACAGAATCTGTATTATATGTTGACTTTAAAATGCCTGTAGCCCAGTTAGTAAAAAGATTGTCAACAAGATTTGCTATTGCATTACTAAGCTGAACCGGCATGTGTGTCATAATGAATGCATATACCATTGTGGTTAAATACGTCATTTCCCCTACTCCTTTCTTATATTAATAATTCCTCAGTATAATGACTGAGGAATTTTTGTATTTTACAGTCCAAACAGCCTAAGCACGCCGGAAAATCCAAGCAGAGCTATTGCCACACCAAACTGTAGAACTGCTTTATGTGCATCCTGTGAATTTTCCTCTCGAATACTCATTACGAATCTGAATATTGCTAAAACAAGTATTCCACCGCCAATAACTGTCGCAACACCTGTTATGCAGCCAATAGCCAGCGACACTACATCGTTTCCGTTGCCACTGGTAACAAAATTTTTGATTGAATTTTTAAATGATGCAAAAGCTAACATGCAAGTACTTATTCCAAGTATTGTTGATGCCTTATGCTGCTGATCAGAATTTTCCTGTGATATTGCCATTACATACATAAAGACACCTAATGCCAATAATCCGCCTCCGGCGTATGTTATTAGTGAAGCTAAAATATCCACAATATTTTTTGCAACGGTATTTACACTCGGTATTGTATTTCCATTAAGACTAAGTACACTGAGTACTCCGCTCATTGAAATAAAGAAAATACCACCACCAAGCATTAAAGTTGCATTCATTTTACTCTGAGGACTTTCATCCGCAATTGACATGATGTATTTCATGATTGCAACAGCTATTAATACTGCTCCTACTGCTCCAGCAAAGCCCTGCACCGTACTATTAAGTGTGCTGACCTGACTTTTGGCGGCATCCATGCCGCCTCCTGCAGTAGGCTGTGTTATTCCTAATAACATAGGTAAATTGAAGGCGGATAAAAAGATATGATTAAACATAAGTTTTTATCCTCCTTGATTTTATTTTTTTTATTAAAAATTAACTGAAGAAGAGCGTAAAAATAAGGCTTAATGAACAAAGAACACCGCCGCAGACAACATTAAGAAGTGCTTTGTTACGTCCCTCATTGTCCTCATTTCTGATTGCCATAACGAGTGTAAACACTGCTGCAATAACCCAGATAGCACCAATGAAGGTTCCTGCTGTTCCCATAAATGATTTTGTTCCATCTACTACTTTTGCTCCATCAGGTGCATTTGTATAGCCGGTAAAACTTCCTCCTTCTGCCATTGCGTTTTCTAACATCATTAATCCTGTAGTAAGGCATGCTCCTGTAAACATTGACGCTTTATTCACTGCGCCTGTAATCTTTCCTGTAATTTGATTTTTCATAATTCTATTCCTTTCTGTACCATGTACCAGTCATCCGGACGCACCGGATAACAATTTTCTTTAATTACTCGATATATATGGATTTTGTAAAAATTTACTAAACAACTCATCTGTAAACTGGCGCACGTATTCTATCTCTCATCTAAAACATCCTCCTGTTTCAATCACTTTGGTACATATATGGATTTTGTAAAATTACACAAAAAAAACAGACGCTTTAAAGCGTCTGTAAAAATTATAGAAAGTCATCATACACATCTGATATAATTGGTGGATTTCCGTTTGTGCCATTTCCTAAGAAGCTGACCTGATTATTTTCATCAATTTTAATTTCTGCCTTTTTGTACATGTCTAATAAGTTTGCATTCATTTTTTCTGCTGCTTCAGGGTTTTTCGCCGCAATGTCTTCTATTCTGACATTTCCGTTTTCATCAGGAGTTATTCCCATCATTTCTGTTACAGATGTATCTCTGACTTTAGATTCTGTATTTGGCTTATTGAAATGCTTATTTTCTGTAACTGCTGAATATCCATCTGCAGGTACTGACTTTTTGGCAGGTCCAACATGTACACGCCCTGTTTTCTTTGCTACCTGCTGTGGCGCAGTTCCTAAAAGTTCTTCCGCAGTAACGCCTTTCTGTTCCATAGGTGTTACCTTGAATATACGCTGATATTCAAATGGAGGCACATATTCATCACTGTCAGGGTTCTTATGGTCATCATAAAGCAATTTATAATTAGGATGTGCAGTTGCCGGATATTTCTTTGCCTTAAATGGCTGCTGCGTATTAATGATAATAAGACATTCATCAGGTTTCATTGAACGCACGTCTTCCGGCCTCATCAGATTTTCTGCGTCTGCTGAATAATTACCTCCAGTTGTGCCGACAAATATACCTTTGTTATCAAAATTATGTGACACAACATCAACTGTTTTCTGTCCAAGTAATTCGGAGAAAAATTCAGAATCTTCCTTGTCCGTTGTTCCCAGACAGATAATAATGTTGCAGTTACCTATAATAAGACCGATATTATCTTCATACATTTTACGCAACTGGTCAAGTGACTGAATAATGATGTCTGAACTTATCCAATATTTACGGAATGTTGCAATCTTCTTGTCAAAATCAGGGATTTTTCCTATATTTGCAAACTCATCAAGGATAAATCTTAAATGACTTGTAAGATGTTTCTTGCCTCGTTTAATGGTACCGTTTTTAATACAGTCCATAAACATATCACATTCTCTCTTGCCAAGAAACTCTTTTAATACCCTTTTCTCCTTTGTATCAGGATCTTCATAAACAAGTCTGCATTTAGGATAAGGAAGAAATCCATCTTCATCATATTCTGTAGTAAACTTTGGATCATTCGGATCATCTTCTTCATATTTCGCCGCCATGTACATCTGACGTTCTTTTTCAAGTTTTTCTCTTGCATCCTGTTCCTGTTTTGGTGTGACAAACTTTTCACTCTTTAGTGCTGTACATGTTCCTTTTGTTAAAAGCAACGCATTTGGATTGAGCTGGCCTGCAACATAATACTGGGTTTCAAACATCTGTGTAAACAGCATAGCTGTAATAAAGTTATATGTTGCATCTTCCGCTTTAATAATCATGAATATTGCAGACTTTCTGTCGCCAAGAGTTTCAAGCTCAAGGTCATCTCCTGAAAGAAGATTTGCAACATCAGGGATTGCAAGGAATGATAAACGCACACCGGCTGAAATAAGAATACTCTTTAAGGTTTTACCAGTACCTTTTTTGAAGATACGATAGAATTTAAGTGCAGGATTTAAAGGATCAGTTTTTGCAAGATCAATAAAGAGTTTATCAAATTCATTTACTTCATTCTCTCTCTTGCTGTCCTCAGAGGCATTTGCCATCTGGTACATGTCGAACATTGTATTAAATGTCTGTTTTTCCGGCTGGTCTTTATATACAGTATATATATAGAAAGCCATTGCAAGATAGAGACACTGCTCTGCCTTTGTAAAGAACTGGTCGCCCTTTCCTGACTCTGAATCATCTGTATTCTGCATGAATACGTTAATCATTGTCATAATATCCTGTTCACTTCTTACATATCTGAATGGATTGTAACGGCAGGAATATTTCATTTCAGCAACGTTGAACACTTTTACGTTATATCCTTCATGAACAAGTCCCGGTCCACATTCTCTTGTTAAATCTCCGGCTGGATCAGTTATTACATATGAACAGTTGAACTGCATGACATTCGGTTTAACAAATCCAAAAGATTTACCTGTACCAGTAGAACCTACAATCAAGGTGTTGCAGTAAACATTTGTGCCGCCTTTTTGATGCATATCAAAGCATATTGGCTGTGACGCTGACATTCGTCCAAGTATCATGTTTCCCGGCTCATCACAGTCATCAGGAACACTCATCTGCGGTTCTGCCGTACCTTTTGGATAAACAAATACCGGATTATATTTTCTGAGTGTATTCCAGTGAGCATTACCTTTGCTGTTGCTGCTTTTTCTCTTATCTCTGTCTATACGTACAAAATTGTAAACAAAGAAAAATCCCCAGATACAGAGTAGCAAAACCAATCCTCCGGGCTGAAATCCATAACTGGCGCCCTGTATATTACTGTAGTTTTTACGCATTTCCAGTATTTTAATGATATTATGCGTAAATCCGCCTACAATACTCTCTGCTCCGCTTGCAGGATAAAGTCCTATCTTGATACCTTCATAAAGTATAATTGGGACAATAAATACATTCATAAGGGCAAACATTGTCATGTTCTTCAGCTTGCCATTTTCATCAGGTTCAAGCATCGTTGCGATAAATTCTTTTATCGGTCCCGGGCCTGAACTCTTTTTCTTTTTAGCCATATTTTACAAAATCCTTTCTTTATATTTGCTATGGATATGAGTTTTGTAAACTAACGGCAATTTTGGGCAAAAAAAAAGAAAAGAGACAACTTTCGTCATCTCTTTCTTCCGTTTACAAGCCTTTGGATTTAGTTCCAAGGGCTATCTGCTGCAGGTGCGAAGCCATCATTAGATGGTGCTGCTGCAGGTGCTGCCTGAGTAGCCCATGGATCTGCTGGTGCAGACTGTGGAGCTGCTGATGCGGCTGGAGCAGGTGCTACTGTCTGAGGAGTTGTCTGTGCAGGTGCTGCGGCTGTCTCTTCCTTTGGAAGTCGTGTCCACTCACCACCCGGAAGACCAGCTCCCTGATAGTAAATAGGTTCGTTTTCAAAGACGATTGCCTGCAAGCCTACGCCCTTATTGGCGAAACTCTTTGGCTGGTAAACTTTGTAGTATGCTGTTACTACATTGTCCTCACCAAAATGCTTTCCCTCAGGGTCGAACTCCTTAATAGTTCCGTCCTGCTGACGGACGCCGAATTTTGGAAGAGTTTTATTTCTCTCTAAACGGAAGCACATTGTTCCGTCTTTCTTTGAGAAGATTCGCTCATGCAGATACTTCTCTGTGTTATTTGGCTGAGCATCTTTGAGAACAATCTCAGGATTGAGAAGTTCTGCTTCGCATCTAACATTCATGTTCGGATACTGAGATCCTCTCTGACGCTCTGCTGCGATAGATTTCTGTAAATCCTCGCCGTCAAGAAGCTGTGTCAGCCAGCGGCTAAACCCAAGGGTACCCTTTATAACTGCCTCCTCTCCAACAGGTAATGTCTGCGCTTTAATTGTGTATGCCATAATTATATCCTCCTTTTATTTTAATTTTTATTTACTAAATTATAGCGATATATATATGGATTTTGTAAAATCAGAAAAGAAACAAAAATGCAGAAAGATGAAATTCACCCTTCTGCATCTTTGTGTTATTCAGAATTTTTATTGTTTTATCTTATACAGGCTGAGATTTTGACCTGTATCTGTCAGCGTTATCTGCATTTTCAGCAGCCTCGCGTTGGAGCGAGTTAATCACACGACTGTTTAGGTCGTAGCTGACAACAGCACCAGTTTTGTAAAAGCCGGCAAACTCTTACCACGAATCATATAAGAAACGTTCAACACATCGCTGTCTGCAAAACATTCATCAGTCTGCCAACTGATTACGGTTGCATCTAATAATCTCTTCATAAGGTATCTTGCGGATGTCCTATGTGCCCATATTGCAGGACAATAAGCTGTTTGTAAATTCATGGTCGCACACACTTTTGCTTTTAAAATATTTTTTAAAATATTTATCCTTAGAAAAATCTTTATCCTTAGATTTAGCTAGAATGTATGTTTTGTTTGTAAATGGAACTACGTGGCATGCATTTGAACATACGTACCTTTTGAGCACGTCCCATTCGGCGCAGCTCCTGTATATCGTGCTATTGATATACTTTATGACTATCACCCCACCTTTCGTGCTGGATGAATCATCATAATTAATACAGCATTTGTCTCTGCAAAGACTCACACCATAGAACATTTGACCACTCCACTGTGTTTCCACAGATATAGCACCTTTTCTACTGGATGCCCCGCGCCAGCTAATACTCTCCACAAGTCTGCTCTTAAGTACTTGCACCAGCGTTCTCGGCAAATGGTTTTCCATTAAACTGGAATAAAATTCCAGTCGCAGATTTTCTTTCCCTGCTTTATAGCTGTTATCAGCCTTATTTGACGACATGAAACCTGCCGCACTGCAATAATTGCAGCGATTGATTTTCCTTGCGGGAATTGAACCCGCTTTTAACGTCTATTGACAATAATTCGCCATGAGGAAAATAAATAGCTCCAGCGGGGATTGAACCCGCGTCTCAGCCTTGAAAGGGCAGTATCACTAACCAGCTAGACCATGGAGCCGTATTGCAGGAAGATAAGAGTCCTCCTGCGCGTAACTTATCAACAAATAAAATATAAGGAGTATACAGATTTTTTTTGCAGTTTTTCTGCAATCTGTAACAGAACGGCATGGAATCGAACCATGATTTACAGTTTTGGAGACTGTCGTGCTACCGTTACACTACCATTCTAGGGACCTGACAGCGAATATCGCCATCAGGCGGTTTTGTATATGGAGTCCGATTTTTGCTTTGCGAACACGACGCCTGCGGGATGATCGGGAACCCCCGTTTTTATACTTAGTTATCAACCTCGTAAACTGTTTGAGGTCAGCACCGGTTTTTCAGAATGGGTGTATTAACCGGCGGATCAACCGTTAAGTGAACCACTCAGTTACAAGTAACTGAGCTTCCTGCTTCAAATCACTGTTGCCTATTAGCATATATACCATGTTAACAGGTCTTACATAATGTCCACAGGCGTTAGGTTTCGGCAGTTCCTGCCGTACCATTGTATATGTATCAACGAATAAAGATATTAGGTTGTTGACATTAATTGTCTTAATCCTTCTCGTTTAATGTTGATACTTTTATCTTGATCCGTTGTTAGAACTTAATTAAGATCTGACTTTAAAGCTGAAGATGGCTTCCATTTAGCTGTCTTTGAAGCTGCGATCTGGATGGACTCTCCTGTTGATGGGTTTCTGCCCATTCTTGCTGCTCTCTCAGCTACCTCAAATGTACCAAAGCCAACAAGCTGTACCTTATCGCCCTTAACAAGTGCATCTTTTACAGACTCAGTAAAAGCATTTACTGCTGCGGTTGCATCCTTGTTTGTTAATCCTGTTTTCTCCGCCATTGCGGAAACTAATTCTGCTTTTATCATTTTAAATTTCCTTTCTGCGTGTTGCATACGTTTTTTTTACGTTTACACATATATAATATTCCAAACTTTAAATCTGTCCAAAATAAATTGAATATTTTTAAAGTTTTATGACTGGCCCTGGGATTTGAACCCAGATTTGCAGGTTATGAGTCTGCATGCTGCCATTACGTATACCAGTCTTTGTCTTTTACGAAAAATCTTAACCCCAAAAGTCTGCATCAATATATTTTATTGTGCCCGACACATATATAATATTCCGTTTTTAACTTTTGTCCAAAGATTTTGCAAAATATTTTTACAAATTTTCTTCTGTAAAAGTATCTGCCAAATCTGCTATCTGTGAATTGCCTGGTGCAGTCACCTTTAAATAGAATTCACCATTCACACCTGCATTAAATTTTGTGATTTTATCGTTAACAATATTTTTCCTTGCCATAAACGGAGTAAGTGTTCTTGTTATGTATTTAGCTGTATGCTTTTCTTCATCAACATCCGCAATAGTACTGAACATTGGTATCTTTTTCTTTTCGCAATGTACTTTAAGCTCATTCATCATAAGAATTGCTGTTCTTATGTCTCCATTGCTGTTATTTTCTTCTGATTCCTCTTCAGATGTTTCTTCTAATGCATCTTCGTCAGCAATGTCTTCTGCATTTGCTGAATAATTTTCGTCCTTGAGTAATTCCTCATCTGTTGTAAAATTTTTCATTTTAATAAATACACCTTTCTTGTAAAACTTAGTGAGTCAGTGAATCCATCTGTCCGAATATTGCTGCCAGTTCATCCTGATCATCAGGCTGTGCATTATATTCGTCTACGATAGGAGCCTTACTCTCTTCAGCTTTATCTGAATTAGTATTTATCGTATCTTTCTTTACAGACTGCGGTTTTGGAACCGGAATCTGTTCTGGAATATCAACTGAAACTGAATTTTTCTTCGTTTTTGTCTGTTCTGCCAAACTTTCCTGCATAACTTCGTCTATATCAGGTCTTTTAAAAACAAATCCGTCACTACTGCCCTTGTTAAAAGAACTAAGGGGCAGTGTCTGAAGGCTTATCCTGAATATTGCCTTAATAAGCTGGCATCTGAATCCTTTTCTTGTATTCATCAGCATATTGACAGCTTTCAGTTCTTCTTCATTATTCGGATTTAATGTTAAATGCATTGGAATTGACTTTGCTATGTATCCACTTTTAATAGGAAGATTATCAGGAATTGTCAGCTGATATATTCTTCCGTTTGCATATTCAACAATGGCCTTTTTAACTTCTTTTTGAAATTTAAAACCATCACGCCTGTATATATTAATAAGATCCATGTCATGCTGCCTGTACAGATAAAACGGTACTGACATTTTTTTCATATATACCTATCACCGCACCTTTCTATCTTTTTACTTTGAACTGTGTAAGGCGATACATGTAGTAACCTCTGGCATTTGCATAAAAAGCTGGCAGATTGGAATTATAGTCTCCAGAAATAACCTTTAAAGTAGGAATTCTTTTCAGTTTGTCTTTAAAATAGCCATACCATGCGCTTCCTGTGCCGCCTGTCATTATGAGGTACTTAATATTGAACACATAGTCCTTAATACTGTCAAAAGCTTCCTTGCAGACAAGATCATTTGCTTTCTTCAAATATTCTTCTATAGGAAATTCTTTTACAGTAAAGTTAATGCGGTCATTAATTCTTACCACGCCATTTTTAAGACACTGCTGCATTGCTGGAAGTGACACTGAAACTGAATATCCTTTTCTTTTTAAATCTTCCTGCATGCTGTTTCTTGTTTCTTCAAGAATACGTTTCATGCCAAGATTTTCATCAGTATCTTTTTCTTCAAGCTTCTTATTCTGAATAACAAACTTATCAAGTGTTTTGAATCCACCATCAAAGACAAGCAGGTCTGAGTTCCTGAACGTTTTGAGGTCATTTGTCAGATTTCCAAACTGGTCTGTTGTTACAGAGTAGAATGTACCCATTGGCTGATACATAACGTCAACATCTTCTGCTGTTATGTCAATGTGAAATTCTTTTCTTTTTCCACATGATATAAGCGCAAAATCATGACTCTGCTGAATTGCATTTCGAAGCAGCATTTCATCTGTCTTAATGTATGCTGGCGGAAGTCCTGTCTGAATAAATAAAGGTTCATCTTCAGGAATGTCCCATCTGGCAAGACCTAATGCTGTACGGAACTTTATCAGGAAATCCATATGGCCGTAATGATTTCTTCCTAAAATCTTATCTTCAGCTACAGTGCTATCTTCTGATAATGACTTAATTGCCAGAGCGCCTACATAATATCTGTCTCCTGACTTTAAATCTTCATATATTAAGTCATTTCGTGATAAATCGCCAAAGATTTCGCCCTCTATCTTCTGACAGTAATTAGGAAATACAAAGTTTCCATTTTCGTGGAAACATTTAACTCCCGAGTAACCCATATCAAGTCCAATTATATGAACATTGCCGAATGAAGGATTTTTATGTTCCCTGATTTCGGACTTTGTTGCAAAAATACTTGTTTCCATTATTCTTTCTCCTGTCGTTTTTATTCCACATATTTTGTGGAAAAATGTTTACATGATATATATGGATTTTGATAAATGAACGGTAATAAAATACCGTTCAATATCATGAAAGTACCAAGATATTGTAAACAGTAATAAAATACCATTCGCTAATTATTAACCATAAAAACAGAACCTGAAAAATCAGATTCTGTTTTCTTTTGTTTACGCAGCCATTATTTTTGTCGCAAATTCCTGATATTTTGCAGCATGGTCTTCTTTGCTGGTTCTGTCAAACCATGCATCGAATGGCTCTCTGGCTGTATTTGGGTACAGGCAGGTTCCTAGTCTCCACAGAACTTCTCTGAGTCCAAGAGCTGACTGGGCTGTTCTGTCTGCAAGTAATTCCTTTGCTGACATTTCAGGTGTTCTTGCTGTTGGTTCAGGTGTACTCTGAGCAACGGTCTGTTGTGGAACATTTTGAATATTCTGCTGTGGAACATTCTGCTGTGCTGGCTGTGGCTGTGTTTCCTGCACGGGTGCCGGTATTTGTGGTTCTGCTTCTGTTGGTGTCTTAAGTCCTGCAAGTCTTTTTATTGCTGATTCTGCACCAAAAGCCTCCTGTACCGCATCAACATCTTTTTGAGATGGATTGTCAATAATAATCATTATACGATTATCGTTTTGTACAATCCTTACATTTGTAAGTGTCATAAAAATTCCTCCTTTTTTTGTTGATATGACTATAATAAATATGGAGTTTGATGTTTAAACAGATGAAAACTGCCCGACAATATTTTCTTGCCGGGCATATATTCTAAAGTGTAAGTCTTTTTATTGCTTCTTTTGCAAGTTCACTTCTTACAGATTCTTCTTCTGTAAACGAAATCTGTGCGCAGACAGGCGAGCCTTTCATCTTTTCTGACGCAAATACCAGTCCGTTATTTAACTTATCAAGATTGTGAGCATCAATCTGTTCAGGATCTCCACAGATAACAATTTTACAGCCTGCACCCGCACGCGTAATAATATCTCTTATCTGGCTTCTTGTTGCATTCTGCGTTTCATCAACAATGAGGAACTTATTGGTAATTGAACGTCCTCTCATATAAGCAAGTGCACATATCTCAATAACACCTGAATCTATCATATCCTCTATCTGTCTTGAAATACACTCTCTGTCTTCGTCTGAGTTTCCTCTGAGAAGTGATTCAAGGTTATCAAAAAACGGTGCCAGCAGTGGATTCATTTTATCTTCAAGCTCGCCCGGAAGATAGCCAAAGTCTGCATCTGCCATAACATTATTTCTTGAAATAAGTACACTGTCATATGACCTATGTGTTTTTGAATCATATGTCTGATCAAGCCCTGCTGCAAGCGAAAGAAATGTCTTTGCTGTTCCTGCCGGTCCTTTCAGAATAACAAATGGAATTTCCTCAACTGGCTGCATGAGTGCCCAGAGTGCAAATGTCTGGCTTGCGTTTTTAGGCTGTATATGACATGGATGCAGTGTTTTTGTGTCAATCAGCTTTAATTCATGATTTCTGTACACAGCAAGTGCTGACGACTGGTCGCTCTGCAGTATGAAAAATTCGTTTTCTACAGGTTCCGGAATGTCTTCCCTGAAAATAGCCTCTGGTGGAAGCATTTTATTCTTATATATATAGTCAATTGCCTCTTTTGAAACATGAAGTTCTCTTTTACCTGTATACATCTCAGCACTTGAAACATGATCGTTTCTGTATGACTCAACAAAATCTGAAAATCCACATGCTGCTGCGCATACTGAAGCATTAATCCTCATTGATGTATCATTGGTAACAAGTATTACCTGATTAAACATATGTCCCTGATTTTTCTTTATATCAAGTACTGTATTGATTATCTGATTATCAGGCTTGTCTCCACTGTAACCACTTGGCATATGCCACTGCGTCGCATTAAGAATTACTTTAAATACGCCCGCATTATCCATTGGTACTCCTGCAGTAAGGTCGCCTTTGAGTCTGAGTTTTTCTATAATTCTGCATGTTTCTCTTGCATTAAATCCTAATTCCCCGGGAGCTGTCTTTTTTGAATCAAGTTCCTGAAGTGTTGTTCCTGTAATGATTACAGTGTTATCGTCAAATCCAAATATAGCTCTAGGACTGTCAAGAAGTATATTTGTGTCAAGTATATAAGCTTTTACCATTTAATTATCTCCATTTCTTCTATATAAATAGAGTCCATAAATTACAGGCCTCTGCCATCATCGTTTACAGCTCCTGTATAAACTTCTTGAAGTCCTCATCAGACATTTCCATAACTTTTACTGACGGAGTCTTATCTTCATTGTTCTCATTTTCATCATTATCATCGTCAGCGTTGTCACCTTCAACGTCATTATCCTCTTCATAGAATTTATCTTCGTATTCTCCGTTATTTTCTCCATAACGGTCATAAAGATAATCTTCAAGGTCATCTGAACCACCTATATCCTCAATTCTGTCAACAAGACTTTTTACGGTAACAATTCTTTCAACAAATCGTCCTGCTAAAAAGCCTGCGCCTGCACCTATTGCGGCTAAAATTAATCCTGTTTTCTTTTTCATGGCATTAATTCCTTTCTGTTGTTTTTATTTGTAATAAATATGGATTTTAAAAAATGCATCTTAAACAAAGAATGTTCCCGACATTAATGTCGGGAACATTTGTATCAATTATGCCGCTTTTCAATATCCGGTACATCATCAGCAGTAAGTTTATCTACTGTTGCATGTTCATTTACAACTCTCACTGCATGTTTATCCAGAGTTTTCTCAAATAAATTTCTTACTGCACGCGCATTGCCAAAATTAGGCAGTGTCTTCTCATACTTAAGTCTTTTAACGACTGCACTCAAGCATTCGTTTGATACTTGAAGATTTCTTTTATGAGCAAGCTGCATGAACATTTTCTGATAATCGCCCATTGTATAATCACCAAACCACAAATAATATTTAACTCTTGATTCTATGCCGGGATTTGAGTTTACAAGCTTTTTCATTTCTTTGTCATATCCGGCAAGAATAATAACTAAATCATCTCTGTGGTCTTCCATTTCTTTTACTATTGTTGCAATAGTTTCCTGTCCGTCACCGCCAGCAAGCAGGGAATACGCTTCGTCAATAAACAAAACCCCTCCCATACTTTTCTTTATAAGCATTTTTGTTTTCTTGCTGCTTTCGCCGGGAGTCAGTCCTCTGAGAAAATTTCCATCAACTTCAATGCTCTGATTTTTTCTTATGTATCCATTTTTATATAAAAAGCCTGCCATGATTCTTGCTACAGTTGTTTTTCCTGTACCCGGTTCACCCATAAAAATCATATGCATGGCTTCTTTTGACTTAAACTTTCCCTTATTGCCATTTCGTTTCCATTCTTTCTTTTCATATGTCATTCTTGCAGCAATTTCTGTCATCTGGGTTTTTACTGAATCAAGACCAATCATTGCATCCATATCTGCCTGCGGACACTTACTGCCCTTATGCGTGATATTCTTTAATGTCTGGCTGTCAAGAATACGTTCCGCATCTATCATTTTCTGTTTTTCTATTTCTTTACGTTCATCTGCTGACAGTTTTTCAAAATGACCATATTCCCTGCTGACACTGTTTTTATCATACTCATATTCATCCCTTAATTTTCGTCTGATGTTTGTTATCAGAATGAATAAAGTTATGCATATTACTATTGGTATTATCCAGACTATTTTGAAAAACATTATTTTTGTAGTGTCAACTGCCTGAAAAGCTATTGGTTTTATCAAAACTCCGCTACAAGTTAATATTTCCAAAATAATGAATAAGGCTATCAGTCCCATGTCTATTACCGTTGCCGCTATTGCCGCATAATATTTCACTGCTGATTTCATATATTTGTTTTATGACAAATGCAGATTGTCATACTCCTCCTTCATTTTATTAAACATATTTTCATCACCGCATCCCGTGTCAGGATGAAACGCTTTTGCAAGTGCTCTATAACGTTTGCCTGCTTCAGTTTTTGTTCTGCATCCTTCAAAGAATGAAAAATTGTCTGAAGTTTTACTGGTATTTGTGTATTCTTCTTTATTTTCTTCCTGTTCAAACCATCTGGAAAAATCATCATTGCTGCTGCTCGCATATGAAATATTTGACAGCAGATGTTGTAATTTACTATAAAATTCATCAAGACTTAAAAGTTCGCTTTCAACATGTTCTATCTGTCTACTGTTTAACATTCCTCTTATGTTCTCCAGTCTTTGTTTTAAAACTGCTGAATATTTATCAAAATCTTCATTATATGAAAGCAGTTCTTTTATCATCTGCATATCACTAATTGTCTGAGCTTCTGTGATTTTTACGCTGTACTGATTAGTAAACTGCTGCTGTAAATTGTTGTATTCAGTCACATATCTGTTAAATAAATTACAGACTCGTTCAGTTTCATTAAAATTTGTATTCTGTGAATATACTTTGTTGCTTTTGCGGGCAGAGATTTCTTCTTCTAATGCCGCTATTGCAATAACAACAATTATCAATATTACACAAATCATTGGTTCCATGTATCCTTCTCCTTCCTGTATAATACAGATGGATTTTACTTATAAAAAGAAAAAGGCACCTCGTATGAGATGCCTTTATGTTTATGCCGCCATAGCAATATTATGAATGTTTTTAATCTTTGTTTCAAAGCCCATTGCTTCCAAAAGACTGGTTATTTGAGGATCAACTTTGTAAGTTAATTCCTCAATCTCCTTAAGTTCCTTATTGTATATCCTGCAAGCAACTCCACCGTCAGCAAGCTGATGCTTATTAATGAAATCACACAGCTTGCAGAGTCCGTCAATATCATCAACTGACACAAACAGTGTTTTAGTCCTCGGAGACAGACGCTTCATATCATTTGCGATAATCTGTATCTGGTCTTCATCACCATTACTGTTAATATCAGTCTTGCCTGCAATCTGTACTGCACATCCCTTTTCGCATAAGTTTCTTACGTTATCATATGTGCTAGGGAATACTACAACATCTATCGCCTGTCCTGACCTGTCATTGACTTTTAAGAAAGCCATTTTTGAACCTGACTTTGTCTGGATAGCATGAACTGTAGTAACAATTCCTGCAAGTTTTACATTCTTGCCAGCCTCATCACAATCTGCCGTTGTATTGAAGCCATCAGTACTGAAGTCTTCAAGCGGATTTCCCGTGACCCACATGTCAAGAAGTTCTGACTCATAAGCAAGTCTTTCTGATGTTGATAAAGGTATATTGCTTGATGTAAATATAGTCTTTAAATCGTTTACCAGACTGCGCTCGTCGTCACGCTTTTCTTTAAGCGTTTTTTCAATTTTCTTGACAGTACTTGCAAGAGTCTTTCTTACAGACTCTTCAGCATCCCAGATTTTGCTCTGTGTTTCAGATAAAAGAGTTTCTTTCTCTTCTATCGTCTTTCTGAGTTTCATAAGATTGTCATATGACTTCTTATAAGAAACTATCTGAGCTGCTGTTATTTTACGGTTATTTGTGAAGTCATCACATGCACCTGAAAGCACGCATTTTTCAAAGTCATTGCTCTTAATATTCACTCTCTGGACAAAATCTTCAAGTGATTTGAACAATCCATGTTCGTTACGTTCCTTCTCTATAACTCCTGCACATGATTTCATTCCCTTTATTCCTGCCAGACCGATTAAAATACCATCATCAAACGGAATAAATCCCGCTCTTGATTTGTTAATGTCAGGTCTGTAAATCTTGAACTCTCTGGCTTTACAATTCTCTGTAAACTGGACTGTTTTTTCACCCTGAGTGTTCATTGCTGCAGAAATATACTCTGCCGGATAATGGAATTTAAGCCATGCAGTAATGTATGATACCAGTGCATATGCTGCTGCATGGGATTTATTAAATCCATATTTAGCAAATGGCATTAACTGGTCATATAACCAGTTTGCATCCTCTGCACTGATGCCATTTTTTGCACAGCCTGCGACGAAATCCGGTCTGATTGCTGCAAGTTCCGCCTCATGTTTCTTGCTCATGTGACGTCTTACATTGTCAGCCTGTCCCATTGTAAATGAAGCACATGTAGTCATGATTTTCATAACCTCTTCCTGATAAACAGGATAACCATATGTTTCTTTCAGGACTGGTTCAAGTACAGGAATTCTCTGTACGATGTCACTTGGCTTTCCAGTATTTTTGGACTCAATGATATTTGGAATGAAATCCATTGGTCCCGGTCTGTAGCAGGCAACAAGCAAGATAACATCCATGAATGATGTTGGATGAAACTGTTTCAACATCTTTTTCATGCCATCTGACTCGACCTGAAACACGAAGTCTGTATCACCGTCTGCATATATTCTCTCAAATACTTCTATCTCAAAAGGCAGATGATACGGATCAATTTTAATACCATATCTTTCAGTAATGAGATGCATACAGTCTGTGATGATGTTTAAGTTCTTGAGACCAAGGAAATCCATTTTAATGAATCCAAGCTGGGCCTCACACTGTACCATGTCTGCTTGTACAGCATATACTTCGTTACCATCGTCATCCTTTATTTTCATCAGTGGAATGTAGTTTTCTACATCACTTCCGTCTGTAATAATAACTCCGGCAGCGTGTGTACCATATGAAGCTGTGTATCCTTCAATTTCCATTGCATAGTCCAGAATTTTAAGAGCATCCGGATTGTTTGCAAAAGTATCTCTGATTACAGCCTCATATTTTGAAAGCTTTGCATTCGGCTCATCACCAATCAGCTTTCTCATCTCTTTGAAAAGGGATGTATAATGCGCCTTTTCTCCAAATCTTTCAACTCCAAGAAGCTTTGGCGCGTATTCAAGTGCTTTCTTTGCTGCAATCTTTCCTTTTGTCATAATGTTTGCTACGGCACGCTCGCCATACTTCTCTTTGACATACTGGATTGAAATTGCTCTTGCATGAGCACTGAAATCTGTATCAATATCCAATCATACCCTCGGTTTCCCGATATTTTGACTTTTAGGGGCCTAGACTATATCTCGTTATTAAAAATAACATGATGCACTTTGATTAAGTATTCATTCTCTTAATCTACTCTACTCGATTCGTCTTACATATGTAAGCTTATTCTCTTTGTAATGAAGAGTTATATTTATTATTTCTTTCGATAGTCGTTACACTTTTGCTTATATACTATTTTTTATATTGCTTATGAATTTTATTGTCACTAACATTTTTTCTATTATTATTGTTTAATAGAATAATTTTTGAATTTCCACATTGTAAATTCTTTTCTAAAGAATATCGATTTAATCCATATTCTTGTTGTCCATATATACTTGCATCAACAATTGATTCAAATTCTCCAATTATTATATTATTTACATATAATAAACATTGTTTACAATTTCGTTTAGGTGACATTGTTTTATATGATTGCTCTAAATTATATTTCCTAGTACACCATTCTAAATTGTTAACATTATTATTCCTTTTATTGTTATCTTTATGATTAACTTCTGGTAAATTCATAGGATTATCAATAAAATGTTCTGCTACTAATCTATGTATTAAAAATCCTTTTCGCCTTTTATTATTTGTAATCAATTTAATTGATAGGTAATTACCTTTTGAATCTATATATGGATTTAATTTAACTAAATATCCTTTTTTATTGCTATAGACATCTCCATTTGATTCTATAAAATATCCATCACAATTTTTTATTGGTTTTATTTTTATCACATCCTTTTAATATGATAAAATAGTAATAATAAGCATTTAGCACGGTATTGCCTGCTATCCATTTTTATGGACCGTAGGTTCTCTTCTGAAGCTGATTCGTCTATGGATTATAGCTGTATATCTCGTTGTGACGCTTCATACAGCAGTCTTATTTAGCTTCTACCGTTAGCATACTGCATTTATTATGCAGCACACACCCTTGAATAAAGGTTCACATCATACGCCCAATTTTGTTTAGGCATTGATACACGTTCTGGATTGAGGAAACGTTCAAACAGCAGATTGTACTCAATTGGGTCAAGTCCTTCAGTAATCTTGCAAAGTCTGCAAACAAGCGAACCTGCTCCACTGCCTCGTCCCGGGCCAATCTCAACTGAGTTTTCTCCATGTGTTTTTGCGTACTGGATAAAGTCTGCGACCTCACAAAAGTAATCGTTGAATCCCATTTTGTTAATAGTCTCTAATTCATACTCCATTCTGTCAGCAAGCTCTTTTGTCCATGCATCACCCGGATAGAATTCTTTAATGCCATCCTCGCACATCTTTCTAAGCAACTCTTTTGCATTATCGAAATGCGGATAATGTTTTGCATCTGAAAGTTCAAGATTGCACTGGTCAGCAATAACTTCGATGTTGCCCATAGCTTCATTTACCATGTCTTCCGGAAGAATTTCTGAAAGCATTGCTGCTTTTTCATCACCGGTTTTATAGTAAAGTTCTGAGTCTCCCTGAATAGGAGCGCTCCACTTTGGATCTTTCTGTGAGATTTCGCCAAAGTTTCTGAGGAGTGTTCTCTTCTCTAAGTCACTTCTTTCTGTCATATGAACATCATTGGTTGCAACCAGTTTGATATTCAATTCTCTTGCCAACTCAGCAATCTTGGGATAAATCTCTTTCTCAAGGTCAATTCCGTGATACTGAACCTCCGCAAAGAAATTATCATGGCCAAAAATCTTTATAAGACTTAAAGCCATATTAAGTGCATCATTTCGGAGTTCTTTGTCAGACCTTACTGATAACTTAAGGTCTTTTATTTTCTCCTCATTCTCTACGATAGTCGTAGTTTTATTTTTGCACTTCATGACAATCTGATGAAACGGCTTTACTGTTTCAGTGATTGTCTTTTTCTCTGCTTTAAGAGATGCAATTTCTGTCTTGGCATTTACAATTTCTTCTTCCTCGATTACAAGCTGTTCCGAAAGCATTGATTTTTCAGGTCCATCTTCCATCTTTTTAATGGAAGCTTTTATTGACCTTAAATTTTTCTTTGCTATTGGTTCGAGTTCTTTGATTCTTGAAGCGATTGCTTCTTTACGTTCATTGCATTTGTCATCTTTTTCCTTTGCTTCCTTGTATTCCTCAGGAAGTGTTGCTTCTGACTCAGCAATTCGAGATTTAATCTTCTCAATTTCTCTGTCAATAAAAACATTTGTTGAAAAAGGTGTTGCAAGTACGCCTGCAATACATGCTGAACAGCAAATCACATGATTATATCCTTCAGATTTTGGTCCAAAGAATCTATCAAGCATTTCCATGCTTCCAAGTGGTTTGCCAAGTCCGTCAATGTGGCGGTTTGACTCTGAAATATATCTTGAAATTGCCTGAAATCCAAGATAATCTTTTGCCAGTAAAAGAATATGCATTCTCTTGCTGACTGTTTTTGATGGTGACAATGGAATCTGCATTCCTACATATCCCTCTGTACCAAGAATTGGCCTTACACCTTTTAACTTGCAGTAGTTAAAGAAATCAAGCCAGTTCCATGCTCCTCCGTGGTCTGTAATCGCAATGGCAGGTGCGCCATATTCAATGGCCTTATCGACATATTCTTTATATGTCATGGCTCCATCTGAAAGCGACGCATCTGTATGCGCATGCAATTCAATATTCGTAAAACTCATATTTTCTACCTCCTTTATAATTATTTTTTATATGGTTTACAGATATAAAGGTGGATTTTGCTCATGTATTTATATAATATTTACATTCCCAAATTTGTCCCAAAAGAAAAGCAGGAAAATTAATTCCTGCTCATCCTAGTTTACGCTGCTGTCTGTCCACCAAACAGGTAATGAGAAAGCCTTATTCCCAGTTCATTTGCAAACTTTTCACGGGTTTCCTTATCAGTTTTTGCCACTGACTGAATACCCAGTTTTGCAAATATTTCTAGGACTTCCTTAGACCAGATATCCATCAGATATTTTTCGTCAAAGGTTCTTATCTGCGACACATTATCCGGATTACTCAGATACATGTCATCAATACCTTTGCCAAGATATTCCGGCCAGATACAGTATTTAACTGTAAGCTCCGGCATTGTCTGGTTTAGATACTGGCCAAGTTTCATTGCCTGAGCAAAAACAGCTGAGTTTCTTAACATATCTGCATCATAAAAAACAAATATGTTGTCAAACTTCTTTCCGGTAACATCAATAACATTTTTAATGTCATCATCAATACCGGAATAATTGCCGACACCCTGCACAGATAATGCAACATTTCCCCACTGTGAAAGAATCTCCGTCTTAAAACGTCCCTCTGCTACACATAATGTAGTATTAGGTTTTTCTCTCTGTGGAAAAAGAACATCAATGGGAGCACCTACGGCACCGCCGCCTTTGGTATACTTGTTTCCTCTGGCCATAGCAAATGCTGACGAAAACCATACATACCGGCATTCATCTTCCTCAATATGGTCTCTCCTGATTTGAATTGCTTTGATGTTATCGTAGGTATCTCTTATCAGAATTCCTATACCGTCAGAAACAGACCAGTAGAGTTTTTCTTTCTTGACTTTTTCATTTCCTCGAAACTCATAGTCAATGTTTGTAAAGAAACCGGGAAGTGTCTGCAAGTCATCCAAATACTCAGGACACTGCTCACGAACAGCTTTTATTACTTTCGTAAGCTTTCCATTTGAAATCGAGAAATAATCCTTTTTAATACGCGCGTCTGATAATGCACGTTTTTCTCTGAGATATTTCTCATGTTCTTTCTTGAGCCCACAAACGTCTTTGATGATCTGATAAACTGCGTTTCTGCGTTTCTGTTCACCAGATTCAATGACTTTAGATTTCTTTACTGAGAACATTTTCTCAGCAGGTCCTTCCATTCCTTTGATGAACTCATCAGAATATTCTCTCTGAGACAATTCTTTGAACTTCTCTTTGGAAATAATCTGTTCATCTGCTGCAAGCTGTAACAATGCATCCTTATAAGACATATTATTAAGCTGCATCATGGAATGAATGGCATCACCACCACCTCCGCAGGCAAAGCATTTGCATATGCCTTTGTCATCATTGATACTGAACGAACCAATGGTATTATCCATATGAAATGGACACAATGCCTTCTTTTCGGATCCCGTGTCAATTTCTATATGAACCCCATGATGTTCCAGAACTTCGGAAAGTCTTAAGCCTCTAACTTCCTCTGCAATATCTCGCAGCTCATTTTCGGCTTCTTCCTCCGGGTCAAGAAATGTCCAGTTTTTAAAAATACTGTCTGCCATATTTTCATCCTCCTTTATTTATCCTTTTTAATATGACAATATAAATATGGAGTTTAGACGACTGACAGCAAAAAAAAGAGAACACAAAAGTGTGTTCTCTTTATGTTAATGAGTTGAATACCACATACTACTATTCCAGTTATTAGTATTTTCAATAGTAGAAATTTTTCTGTTAGGACCCTGTAAAGATCCATCTTTGGTCCTTGAATAAATTCCGCCCTTATATCCATTACGTAAATCAGCATTAATATAAGCACAATTATTGGTAGTTATACTTTTACCTGCAATAACAGTTCCCATTGCTGAAATTTCAGCTATTTCAACTGTTTTCTTTTCATTATTAAATACATACTTGTAAGTGTGTGTTTTCTTTTTCTTATCTTTCCACGTTGCTGTAATAATTGTATATGATTTTCCTTCAGTATTCCATGTAGCTGCTTTATCTGGAGCATCATCTGAATTGTCACTTCTGCCAGCCCAGTATGGATGATTTGCTTTATAATCAGCAATTCTCTTCGCTTCAGCTGCTTTTTCCGCTGCAACTGTTTCAGAGTCTTTCTGCTTGCTCTGTGTATCATACGCTCCCTGAGCCTTATCAATAAGGGCCTGTAAACGTCCAATGCAGTTACTACTGTCAACAACATCACCGTTGGTCTTATTATTGTCATCGTTAACAAAATCACTAAAAGTTTTAAGCTGTGCTTTTGCTGCGTCAATAGACTTCTGTAAAGCGTCATGATTGCTTGAGCTAAAGTTGCCATCACCGGTTGCGCCGTTTGAATTTATTGAATTAGTCAGACTTGTAATCTGGGCTTCCATATAAGATTCCTGACCAACCTGATCTTTTGACTTTCCTTTTTTCTGAGCTTCATATATGTCCTTGGCAGTTTTATTGTATTCTCTTAATTGATTAACAATTGAATTGCCTGGAAGAATATCATGATCAGTTCCAGTTCCACCAATTCGATACTTGTCATTAATATATGTATCAAAAGCAGTTATAGCTAAATCATTTTTTGCTGTCTGAAGCTTTAGTTTAATATGTCCTGCCAGTGAGAATAATCCATTTCTTGTCTCAGCAGTTGCACTGTCTGCTAATATTTTGGCCGTATCACTGTATGCAGTATTGCAGGCATCAATTAAACTTTGTCTTGTATTCATCCAGTCATCTCTCGTCTTAAAAAAACTATCGTTAATAAGGTCTTTTGCCTTTTTATCCGTATCAGAATCATTTGTAAACACTGATGTCTGATGAACAAGAGAACTTATTGTCATGTAATACGATACAGAGTCTATTGCTGTTACTGCTCCATATTTATTTGCAGCTTTTTCTGTCCAGCCTGCAACGCAGTCATCAACGCTGTTGAATTTATAATATTTCATTGCTTCAGCATTTGCATAAGACCCAAATTGCTTATACGCATTAGCAACAAGAGGATTGTCACCTGAAGCATATGTGTATTTTGTAATTTCTGCAATTCCTGAGCTGTACTGAATATCGCCAAAATCAGATGTCATGCCGAATACATTATTATAATGAGATGCTTCTTCTGTTGCGCCCATGTTTGTTGACACGCACGCTGCTGCCATAATAACGCTTACAGGTACTTTTCTTTCGTCATACGTCTTCTTTGCTGCATCCCATACCTGAGTCTGGAAAGCTTTCGCTCTGTCATTACTTGCCCATGCTGTAAAATCTACAGATTCCATGTCGCCAACAATTTTGTCGCCAATAGCGTCTCCAATTGTTCCTGCTAAGCTTGAACTGTAGAAATTATCATGGTTCGTTTCGTCATATACCCATTTGTCGTAAAATGCTGTCTGCTGTTCATTTCCTTCATTATCAATAAATTCAATTGTACCATCTTCCCAATATGACTGGTTTATTTCAGCATTGAAAAGAAGAATCTGATCATCAGTCCAGCCGCAGAACATATTGTTTGCGCCATAAACTGCTGTTTTGGTAAGTCCTGTCGGATGATAGTAACCAAGAATATATTTACTCTTTATGTCACTGCCAAGAGTATACGTTCTTATTGCTGCATTCTTGCCTTCACCAGAAATCTTTTTAATCTGTCCTGTCCAGCCATTCATGCCATCACTTCTGGTTTTCGTTTTCATCTCGACAGTCATGTTTTCATCTTCTGCTAAATCCCATGAATAAGCTACAACCTTATTATTTCCAATATAAATCATTGGAATTGCAGAATTAATAATCTGCATTACTGATTCACTGTTATATTCGCCATCACTGTCTGATTTATGATCATCGCCTGATAAGAATTCTTTCTGTGCGCTGTATAAAGAAATCAAATCCTCAAAATCTATCTTCCTGAACTTAAAATCAGAAATACTTTCACCATTTTTCAGTTTCAGAAATTTTTTCTTAAAATACTTAAGATATTTCTGCTCAGACTGTGATATTGTTGATGCTGGATAATCACTCTCCTCTTTAAGCAGCGCTCCATCAGATTTGAAAGCTTTTTTCAAACCAAGTTTGTAGCAATGAGGATAATAGTAAATAATATCGCCTACCTGTAAATTTTTTCTGTCCGCTTCTTTCATACTTTTAACGGTAAGATTATCGCCTGACACTGAATTGTAAACGCTGGCGCCTACCTGAACACCATGCTTTGCGTAAATATATCTTACAAAGTCAAGAGATGAAGCTTCATTATCGTTATCATCGCCAACCAGTGTATGCATTGTTCCGCTGTAATCATATGCACTGTTTGTAAAAATGGATGTATTCCTCATTTCGGCGTTTACATCTGCAAGTAATGTAACATCATAGCCATTTTCATTACCAGTGTCTTCATTAAATATAATGCCTGATGTGTTTGATGATGCAGGAGTAAAGTTTAATGCACCATCTACATTAAGATTATTGTTATCATCTCTGATTATACTATCATCTGCATTTTCAGTAGTCCCTGTGGTTCCATTTGTCGGGGTTCCCGTTCCTCCTGATGTATTTGTATTATCAGCTCCTGTTGAAGGTGTTGTATTTGTTACTGAACCTGCAACATTTGGTCTCCAAACAACTGTATATGCAGAATGTCCACTCTTTGTTATTCCCGGAGCTCTTGCACTTGAGTTACTTCCACAGTTATAAACATAATGAGCATTTCCATCGTTATGGTCAAATATCTCAACATGTCCATTCAGCGCTATAATATCTCCCTGCTGAAGATTCTGCCAGCCACTCCATGAATACTTGGTAAAGCCGTCAATTGATGCTGCGCCAACAAAGTCTCTTGAGGAATATTTCTGGCCTCTGCTAAACTTTCCATATAATTCAAGGCATAATGATGTAAATCCTGAACAATCTGGTCTGAATTCATGAACAACACCATCTTCTGTCTGCATTGTGCTTGAACCACCCTGATCATAAGCATTTGCATAACCCGCTCTTGCTGCTGCAAGTGCTGCTTTTGCTTTTGCAACAATATTCATCCATGCCGGATTTCCACCAAGCGAAACACTAGGACAGGCGCCCTGTGCATTTGTTACTGTTCCTGTTGATCCATCGCCATTTACTGTAATAGATGTTCCCATTCCCTGATATGCTGCATATGTAATATATTCACCACGCTGAATTTCTACAAATACTCTGGTTCCAGTACGTGTATTTCCATCTGCATCTACATATGTATAAGTCTCAGTATCATCTGTCCTGATAAAATGTGTTTTATCATAAAGGTCTTTTAATACAACTTTATAAGAATTATCATCTTTGTCATAAAGATCACTTTCTGACTGAGTCATAACATTGTAAGCTGATAATAATTCGACATAGTTTTCATCAGTGCCGTCAACGAACACAACCTGTGAGTTATCGTATTTACCCATTTCAGTAGAAATTTTATCAATAAATGCTGTATGGGCGTCATGCAATACATCATATTCTTGAGAAAATGTATGATTTGCTTTTCTATCACTGATGAAATTTGAAATTCCTTCAGCTATATTTGGAATAAGTGATGCGACCATCAACATTGTTGCGATAACAATCAATATAGGAACAATAACCGGTACAAGTATTGCTGACAGAAACGACATAATACCACTTATTGCTGAAGCTATTGCTATACATATCTTACCTACAATTGTTGATGCAAGTTTTTTAAACATTGCATTTAACAGTTTAAGGAAATTGGTAAACATTTTCTTAAAAAAAGCCTTAATTGAAGCAATTATATTCTGAACAGGCTTTGGTACAGCCTTTTTATAAACTTTCTTTGCGAAATTCTTGGTACGCTTTCGCATAAAATCTTTTCTGGCTTTCTTTCTAGCTTTTTTTGCAATTTTTCTGCTGCCATTTGATCTCATGGTAGCTTCCATCTGTCCTTTAATGAATTCAGAAGCTAATCCGTTTCCTGTAGTCCTGTTAAGAATAGTTTTTGCAGCTTTCTTTCTAAAGATACCGGTAATACTCTGTCCATGTTTCTTATACAGATGCTGTCTAACCATCTTAACCTGTGCTTTATGACTTAATGGCTTAAGTCCTTTGGCAGCACGTTTCGCGTTAAGTATTCTTGCCTGTATCTGTACTGCAATGTTAATGCCAGCCTTATACATTCCCTGATTTACAATCCAACTTCCTGATCTTCCTGCTACTTTAGCAGCTTTAAGCACTGGTCTGCCCATGGAAGTACCTATATTTAACGCTCTTCCAGCTTCAGTCTGATTAATTGGCGCAGTAAAAATCCTGATAAATGATCTTGGAAGATGTCTTAGCTGTCTGTGCAGACGCATACTATTCTTTTCAATTCTTTTTGCACGTCTGCCATAATGATTTAATCTCCAGTTTTTATTTGCAAGCTTCATTGTTGGCGCATTTTTCATAAAATTGCCAACCTTTTCACCAGTTTTAAACTTATTTTTTACAGCTTGTCCAAATAACTTTGCATTGCGCATAGTTACCCGCTTATTGTATGCATTTACGCTGTTCTTATAAATTCTTGCAGTTTCAGCTACTTTTCCAGCTTCATGATTAAGATTTATACATTTTACTTTATCCGTTTTAAAATTGTTAAGACTCTTAGTATATTCATTAATATTATGAAACTTAAATTCTGTATCAAAAGTTTTTGGTGTGTGTTTTTTTATATGATAAGGCTTTTTTCTTGCCGCATAATAAGACTGTGCATCCTTTTTATGTAATAAACCCTTATGTTTAATTTCTGATAATGCTTTTCCATTTTTATACTTTTCAATTAAGTACTTATTAGTACTATTGAATTTTGTCTGTTTTACCACAGTATCACGAAATGGATTGATTGCATTAAATGTTTTAATCTGATTAAACTGACTGCTTTTTACTTTTGGTATTTTTGTTTCCAGAGTTTTTATATCAGGCTTTGTTTTAAGTATTTTTCTGAACTTAAACTGTGCTGAAAGCTCAAGCACCCTTTTGTTTGGATTTGCTACTTTGAATTTATCACCAAGATCTCCATTTGGCTTGTATAACTGACCATGCGAAATAATAGGGGCACCATGCTTATCAACCATCATTTTTGAAGGGTCAATCTTAATAAATTCATTTCCTTTGCTATCAAGAATATACTGTCTGTCTTTGCTGATTGCTATTTTTCCATCAGCAGATACACCCAGTTTGCGATTCATACCATTGTTTGCAATATCATTCTTGTAGCCAAGGCCCATTGAACCTTTTGTATCATAATTTGGAGCTGGTCTGTCAGATGCTTTGCCAACAGAATCAATTTCAGTAACAATACTGAATGGATTTTCATTCCACTGAGTCTGTTTGTTAAGTTTCATGCCTACTTCTTTAATGCTTGCATGCATAGTTTCAGCATGAATTCTGCCTGCATTTTCCCCAAAATGATGCTTAGCATTTATTCCATGTTCATATGTGGTAGTTCTTATTTTTAATGCGGCTGCTGAATAGGCTATCATTGCAACATTTGCAGCAGGAGCTGCTGACCTTCTTACTCTGACAAAGTTTTTCTGGCCATCTCTATCCTCAGCAGTTACAAGGTCTCTCTGTATCTGGCTTTTACTCTGCTGTGAAAACTCTTTAACAGAAGATGCTGCAATCTTGCCGGAACTTTTTCCAACAACATTCTGCACGAACATTTTTCTTTTAATGTGGCCTGTTACAGCCGCCATATTAGTCTTCATCTAAGATTTCCTCCTTAAATTCACTACAAATTAATATGGATTTTGTAAAACCTGACCAAAAAAAACAGAGTCCCAAAGGAGACTCTGTAATTCGTTTACGCTGATGCTTGCATCGCAGACTCTACTGAACGCAGATACTGTGATACGGCATTCTTTTGTGCAACCAGCGCCGGATCATTCACTGGCTGCCACTCATCTGCAACATAATGCATCCAAGACAGCACCCTCTTTTTTTCACGTTCTGTCTCAACGTTGAGCAAGTCGCATAAGAGTGTTGGCCTGTTTGCATAACAGCCGATATTAATGACCAGCTCTCCTGACAATGTTTTAAATACAGGAATATCATTGTTTCTGTACATAACATCGCCATTGTATCTCATAATGCGGCGGCCGTCAGGCGTGATTTCTTCCTCTGGATTATGAGCAACTATTATGTAATTCTCATCATCCTGAAGATGCATGTCAGCAAGAGACCTGTCCCATCCTGCAATTCTCATTGCAATATTCTTGGTAGGAGTTTTGACTGCAACGGCTGAAAACGTACCATATTGATTGGTAGTTTCTTTCTGTTCGATTGGACCAAAATATATATAATGATCCTTAATCTTAATAGCATTGCCTTCTTTTGCAAACTTGAGTACACAGGAATTAAATCCCCTGTCGCTTCCTTTGCAAAGAGCAATAAGAATGTCACCTACCTTACAAGTCTTTTTGAAACTTGTACAAAGCTGTGGTTTGCTTTTATCTTCAGCATTCCAGAAATCAACCCACTCTGTACGCGGCTTACCGTTTATGCTGTACGAAATACAGGCAGATATTCTTCTGTCCTGCAGCTGGTTCTGGTAATTTATACGGTCTATTCTTGCATTAACCGCATAAATCCTCGTCGCACTTTCCTTATAAATAACCATATTATTATCCTCCTTTATATTTATAAATATGATTACTATAAATATGGAGTTTATTAATAAAACAGTAAAAAAATACCCCCGGGAACATTCCCGGGAGCATAATCTTTTAGTCTGCAAGCTGTTCTGCCATTGCTTTGTTTATGCATAAAACCTTATCTATGAAGTCAATTCCACCATTCTGGACCGATTTTACAATGTCGTTTTTTTTGATTTTATTCTCATTGTACAGAATAACAATTTCATCATCATCTGTTACAACTGGAATCCTATGACCATTATCACCGAACTTTGACTGCTTAACTGATAAAGCCCGCAAATTACTGTATGTCTTAGCCATGATGTCTCTCCTTTCTACAATTAATCGCCTTCGTATTCATCTTCAGAAGCATCTCCTGAACTACTCTGACCGGGTTCTGCACTGGACTGTTTAATGCTTAATACTTTCTTTGTATATGTATCAGAAACTGTAATTTCGTCACCAGTATCAGTCTTATATGTAATGTAATAATTATCATTAATATTAAGTGTTATTGGTGCAGCACCATTTCTTGAGATAAGTCTGAATCCTACAACCTCATTAGTGTTAACATCTATTCCTGTAAAATCAACATACTGAAGATTTTTACTGTCCGCAAGTGAGCTTGTATTTTCAACTGCTTTTGCATCAGTAATCTTAAATGTGCCTGCATTGCTGCCAGCTGCATCTGTTCCATCATATGTATAATCCTCAGGTGCAATTGTTGAACCATTCACATCTTTTACAAGATAATCATTTTCATCAAATACATAACCATTAGTTGTTCCATTTATATTGTTATCTTCATCATATGTATAAATGGTTTTATTATAATCTTTTGCTTTAAGCTTTGACACTTTTGTCTTTCCATCTACATATCTGAAAAAACCAGCACCATTAAGATTATAATAGCCTGTGGTAATATAACTCGGCGTAGTAATTTTTGCGATATGTTCTGTTATAAACTCAAAATTTTTGAACTTATAAGTTTCTGCTGATGGAAAATAATGAATGTTTGCTGTAAGCATCGCTTTCATTTTTTCTGTTCCTGTACGGATGTCACATTCATATTGTTTTCCACGCTTAAGATCTTTAACTGTTCCAGATAATGAAACGTTATTTGGTTCAATTTTTACAGTCTTTTTGCCATTTTTATAAGAAGCAAAATAAATTGAATCAGCTTCCAGTGCATCAAATCCTACCGCATCTGATGTTGGATTGGTTAAACTGCTGCCACCATTGTTATCTTTATTTGTGTACCTGTATTTGCCAGACGCATCCTGATACAATCCTGCAACACCAAACGTATATCCGCCATCAAAAAACTTCTCAAGAGTATATTCAAGCGGAACTGATGTTGATGATTTATAGATAATCGAATCACCTTTTCTCATTGTAGGAATCTGTCCCTCGTCACCATTATAATTTACCCATTCGATTCTTGACGGATCGGCACCTGCTATATCTGTTCTTGCTTCAGTAAAAGAAGCATTTGCTTTAAGCAATGGATAATAAATATTTCCACTCTTTTTAGTTTTGTGTACAATATAAAATGTATCAGCAGGCATTGCTGTTTCATCTGTATACTGAACTGGTTTTACTGTTTCAGGTGTAATTTCTGCGGTGTCTTTCTTGCCACAGCCGGATAGCACGGCTATTGATGACACAGCAAAAATTAATGCTAGTATTTTTTTCTTCATAATATATTCCTTCCTTATTTTAAATTTTTACAATCCATATGTTATGTATATGGATTTTACAAAAAACCACATAAAAAAGAGAAGCCGTAAAACTTCTCTTTTTGCGTCAGGCAGTTAAGAACATCGAAAGCCTTGTATTTCTTACTGCATCTGATTTATTATGAATACATGTTTCCAAAGAATCATCTTCATAAATAATAATAACTGTGTTTCTCGCTCTTGTGACTGCTGTATACAAAAGTGAGTTTGTCATCATATGCTTCATTTTTTCTGGAAGATATATGATAATTATTGGATTTTCAGAGCCCTGTGATTTATGGATTGTATAGGAATATCCAAATTCCACGTCAGCCATGCTTTTTCTTGATACTGTTATAGGATAACCCTCAAGATTGACATTCATTACATGATTTGACAGACCAGTTATTATTCCCATATCACCATTTACATAGCCTTCGTCATAATCAGTTCTGCTGAAAATAATCTTGTCTCCGGTTTTTGGTACATAATCATCACCATTTTCATTATTCAAAATCAGTTTGTTATGCATGTAACGGTTCATTTTAAACGTTCCTGCAGCCCCTTTTCGTGACGGTTCTATAAGTTGAACTTTATATGGATCATTTTTATCATAGTACATATTCATAAAGTATTTTAATGCCTTATATGAATCCTTTTCGTCCTTTGCTTTGTAAATCTGAAAATCATTTGTGCTGACAGGCATCTGTTCTGCAAGAATTCTATCTGCATTAGGCTGTATTGAACTGCCATTTGCCTGTCTGAAATTTTCTTCCAGTCTATATACAGGAAACTTTCCTGATGCAATCAAATCATGTAATACATTTCCCGGTTCAATGGATGGAAGCTGATGTTCATCTCCTACTATGATAAAACGTGTACCTCTTTTCATTGCATTGATAAGTGTTGCCGCAAGATCTGCCGACACCATTGAAAACTCATCACATATAACAAAGTCAGCTGTTATTGGCAGCACGTTTTGTTTGTCATTAAATTCTTCCGTTTTATATGGCTTCAGTCCACACATTTTATGGATGGTCTCTGCATCCATTCCTGTTGACTCTGACATTCTCTTTGCCGCTCTTCCTGTAGGCGCACACAAAAGTATGATTGCGTTTGGATTTATGCGTCTGATATAATGGATTATTCCATTAAGTGTTGTCGTTTTTCCTGTTCCCGGACCACCAGTTAAAATATTAACTCCACCAGTTTCAAACATTTTAAACGCTTTTTTCTGATCTTTTCCATATGACGTGCCAAGTTCTTTCTCAATTCTCTTTATGTCTGTATCAGATATTGATGAATATGGACCAACGTTCTTCAGTGCAATAAGTCCTTTTACTATATCTTTTTCAGCTTTATATAAGTAATAAAGTGAAACATAGCCGTCTTTCAAAATAAACTCTTTGTCAGTAATCACTGTATATGAAATTAAAACCGCCGGTATTTCCATTCTGTAAATTGATTGTCTTGATTTATATGAAACAAAATTTGCCACATCTTTTGGAAGCGCTATTGTATGCCCATAATTTCCAGCGTTTTTAAGGGCCTCTCTTACAAGACCTGCTATCCGCCTTTTATTTAAAGGTTCCATTTTTGAATCAAATGCAATCTGGTCTGCAATTTTAAAATTGACATCAAATATATGGCAGGCTTTATATGGATCATATTTAATCTTATTTATCGCATTCACACCATAGAACTTATACATTTCTTTGACTTTTTCTGCTTTAAACCCATATGGTATCAGATAATCCTCCAGTTCACACAATGCTTTATCTTTAAGATTTAATGCATTAACAAATATGGTAACATTCTCTGCATCCATGTTAGGAAAATCGTTTAATATCAAATCGGTTAATTCCCTTTTGTCTGTAGAAAACAGTTTTCTTCCATACTTGCTGCATATAGCTGTAATATCCATTTTTCTAATGCCATATGAAGCTGTTGCATTAATTAAATATGATATTGTTGTCTGAAGACTTATCCATACCGGCTTTATTTTATTAAAAACAAATGTATGTTTTTCCCAGTCACCACGACATTCAACTGTCATTCCCTCTGTGAGGTTTCCAATATCGCCTTTACACCATGTCCTGCCTTGCAAATCTCTGTATGCACTTTTATCTGTAGTAAAAAGACAGAATTTCTGTTCATCATCCTTTATTGACTTTATAATTCCTGTCAAAACTTTTTCTGACATAAAAAATGCACCTCTTTCATATTATAGACAGGAGTTGTTCCTGTATATATATAATATTCCCAAAGTGCATTTTGTCCGAACTATATTCTGTTTTTCTGTTCCTTGTTGGCAATCTCATACTGCAGTCTTTCGATTACGATACCTGCTTCTCTTTTTGTAGTCTTAACGAGTGACTGGTCCCAAGGTCTGCCCGCCTGTTTAAGCAATGTTTTTATGTAATTCATCTGTTTTTCAGTGCTTGGGTTTCCTCCCCATGTACTTGCTGTCTTATCCCACAACTGACGTGAGCCTGCTCTATATGTGTTGAGATAATCATCTACATCATTAAGAATTGTCTGTTTATCATCAGGATAGTGTTCATGCAGCAGCGTGCTTCCTCTGAATATTCTTGCGATAGTCTGTCCTCTGGCATCACTCTGAGGTATAACAATGTTTATGCCATCACCAGTTGACAGGTGTAGTGACATATCCGGCATAAGAATGTAATTGATATTGTTGATGTTGACACCCTCTTCTTTTGAAATAAGGTTGACTCTCTCAGCGTTGATAATCCAGCTTTTTGGTGTGTCCATAATATCTTCAAGGATATTTTCCATATTTGAAAGTCTTCCCTGAATTTTCTCTTTATCATTGTCATCAACCATGTCAGTTCCAAGTCCGAACAGGTTTGGAGCAGTACATATATCAAGTCTGCCCGTAACACCAACACAGTCAATAAGTCTTAATGTCTCTTTGCCGGGATACAAACGCAGCCCTCTTCCAACCATCTGTGAATACAGACTGTGGTTTGATGTCGGTCTTGCCATGATAATTGTTTCAATGAGTGGAATATCAGTTCCCTCTGTAAATACCATACAGTTGACAATACATGGTATCTTTCGTTCAGTGAATTCTTTGATAATTTCACCTCTGTTAGGAGTTTTTCCGGTTACAACTACAGCGCCGTCAATCTTTTCTGCAATTTTTTCAGCGTGTGCGACATTAACGGCAAATATCATTGTTGCACCCTTTGCATACTTGTTATATGCTTCGGCAATAGCATCAACCACTTCCGGCTGTTCCATTGCGCTTCCAAGTTCATCCTGTTTGAAATCTCCCATCTGTTTATGAACATGTCTTAAATCATATCCAATATTCACTCTCAAACAGTCTACATCACAAAGATAGTTTCTCTTGATTCCAAACTTAATGTCTTTATAGTAAATAATGTCACTATAGATTTTGCTTAAATCGCTCTTATCGGCTCTGTCCGGTGTTGCAGTAAAACCAATATGCACGCGGGGCTTGAAATAATCATATATCTTCTGATATGACTTTGCTACAGCATGATGTGCTTCATCAGTAATAATCATGTCAAAATCATATGGATCAAACTTATCCAGTCGTCTTATAAGAGTCTGAACTGAAGCAGATACGACTTCCTCACCATTTGAATGTTCACCAGCCTGCTCTACTCCAAATGAACAGTCATAATATTTTTCCGGCTGATGAACAAGTTCGTCACGGTGCGAAAGTAAAAGAACTCTTCCGTATCGTGGCAGATGTGAGAAGATATATGTCTTTCCCAGTCCTGTGGCAAGAACACACAAATGACTTCCCGGGCCTGCATTTTCTATTGCAGACAGACATTCTTTTTGATAATCCCTCATTGTTGACGTGTCCGGAACATGCGGTTTATCAAAAACCATTGTTTTACATGCTGTTTTTTCTGCTTCTTTTTTCTCTGCTATTTTTCTGTTAACCCTTGAACCCATTTGTCTATCCTTTCTTATTTACAAGAGGCTGCGCTAGGCAACCTCTTTCAGATTAATTTCTATTTTCATGGTTTTTCCGCACAGGATTTTTAAGAATCCACATACATTTGCAAAAACCGGATCATTTGGAATTACCACCTGCTCACCAAATACATCATATATCTCATTCTTTAAGAGCCTTGTTGTTCCGCCGATGAATACAAAATCAAGATAATCAACCGGCCACTGCGCACTCTTACAATGTTCAAGTATTTTTGTAACATGGTCATGCAGGTAATCATCAATTATCGCCCTGCTGCTATTCTCAATCTCTGCTGAATTAGCAGTAACCCTTTTCGGAATAAGACATCTTTTATCATGACTTCTTGTGAGAATTTCACCAGTCTGTTTGCAGTCAATGAATGAGAATGTTGATGATAATTTCTGTGACAGTCCGCTTACAAGAGCATTGCCGCCAAGTGTATCTGTCATACTGTATTCTTTATCCGGCTGTCCGCCATTGTAAATGGTCTGATTGACATTGAGATGTCCAATATCAATAACAGCAACTGCTTCTGATGGATTTACACCGTCTGCGAAAATGGCGCCCATTGACTCCGGATATACCTGTCTTGTTACAATTCTGAATGTCTTTGTTACAACCGGTGATGTTCCTGTGAGTTTGTAACTCATTGTAATCTCACCCTCTGGCAGGATATACTCTCTGTACTCATTTCTGCTTTTTACTACTTCGTAGTCCTTTACAGGAATTCCGATTGCAGCATTAACTTCATCAACTTCATTCTCTGAACAGAATGATGCAATTGCATATAATGTACAAAGCTTATGAGTAAAATCCTTCTTTGATGTGCTGAGAGAAGCGTCTGTGTCGGCATTTGCACCGATTTTATATACTTTTCCTTCATATTCAACAATGTAAGTTGCTGCGCCCGGATCATCATCTTCAAATGTGCCCTCTCCAATTCGTGTTCTAAATGATCTTTTTGTGATAAGTTTTGTGTTTACATCATATGATGCTATTTTTGTGCTACTTTTTCCTGAATCAATTGCGATGTACCTTTTCATTTTTTATTCCTCCATGTATTTGTTGGTAAGTTTATTATTGTTATCCATCTATCTTGCTTATAATGTCAAAGAAATTCCCTGCTGGTGGTGATTCTGACGGTTTATTTTCCGGCGCCTTGAACTCATTCTGCTGTGCCGCCGGTATTGTCTGAACTGGTTTTGTCTGTTTTATAGATTTTTCTTTTTTACTTTCAGCGGGAACCTTTGGTTTCTTTTCAGTTTTTACTGTTTCAGGTTCTTTTCCGATGTCAAGTCCCAGTTCTTTAATTGCCTGCCGTCTGAATATCATATAATCATCAGGAGATTCTATGTATTTACCGGAAAATGTACGATAATCAGTCAGCATTTCCCTTGTTAACAATGTTATCTGTGTTTCCATCATTATCGTCTCCTTTCTTTTTTCTATGTTTTGGTTTATGTATATTCATATATTTTTCCGCTCCAGTAGATTGCTTGTACCGACAGTTGTATTTAATGATATTTTTCTCACGTCTCATACAGTAGGGCTCTGCAACTATCATTACTTTGGTTCTTTCCCCATCAAGAATGAGTATCTGGACTGCGAGAATGTTTCCAATATTTTTAATAAAGAATTTACTCTTTATTATCACTTCATTGTTTTCAATAAAGCTTATTTTTGCTTCAAAGTCTTTTATTCTTTTTCCGTTTTTACTGATAAATTCGACTGCTGCCGATGTATCTTTATCTTTAATTGTCATAAAACTTATCCCTCACTGTCACATTTATAATGCTTTTTTGTACTTATATAATATTTCAAATTCGCAATTTGTCCAATAAAAATAGGCAGTTTTTCCCTTTAATTTATATGGATTTTACAAATTTACAGCAATATTTTTTGGACAAAATTCAAGTTTTAAATATTATATATATAGAAAACAAATAATAAAGGAGATAATAATTATGGCAGGACGAGTTTACATCACAAAACGTGATATGGCGTACAAAAATATATTAGCTGACATGAAACTTAACGGCAGACCAGTTTTCATTCTGTCAGTAGAAACAACTGGTCTGGATAAGTTTTCAGACGAACTTATTAATATTCATGCTTTAAAGTGTCATTTTGAAGATAAGATACTTATTGAAGATGAAGAATACAATAGATACATCAGAAACACAAAGGTTCTTACACCGGAACTTGAAAAAATAACTAAGATTACAAATGAGTTTCTTATGGATAAAGAAGATTTAAGCACAGTTATGGAAGATTTCTATAATTATATCGGCGAAGACGCCAACATAATTGGTTTTAATACATCTTTCCTGCTTCCAATGCTTAAGTATGCAGGATTTGAAACAGGCTGGATGCTTGATATAAGAGACTGTTTTGATTTAAGAATTGCAGCATCATCAACAATGGAAGAAAAAGTTTATTCTCTTGACGCTCTTTCATCAGGACTGGTTCCAAAGAAATCAAGCAAGGTTCACAAAATGCTTGCACTTTTCAATCAGGTATCAGAGTCAATCCCTACAGGTACTGAACATGTATCTGTTACAAATATCCGTTTCTGGCAGAAAGCTTATACATGCAGATATTTATATCTCATGACAAATCTTGGCGAAGTCGGACTTAACTGCAATACCGGCTTCTGGGTAGAAAGAGAACCCGGATTCTTTGATGCTGCTGACATAGATGGACTTACCCGTACAGTATGTGAGCATTCAAACAGTACAAACATATGGGATTTCATTAAGAAGTATGCAAAATAAAGAAAAAGCTCTTCAGATATTAATTCTGAAGGGCTTTCTTTATATATCAAATATTTGCGACTATAAACCATGCAGCAAAATCAAGCAGCGCAAGAATTACGTAAATGCTTATATTGGTGGCAAAAGTTCCTCTTGGTGCACATTCTGTTCCATCTGGATTATATCTGTTTAAAAGCTTTGCGCTTTTTTTCTTTTCCTGCTTTATTCTTAAAATTGTGTTCAAACACAGCAGTATAAGCAGAATTTCCACAATTCCAAATATCCATGTATAATTTTTCAGCAGATGCAGGACCTCTCCAATTTCATTATTGGAAATACCCGGCACCATAAGATAAATATATTTAAACATAACTATGCCTCTTTCTTAGGAGTCTCCTTTTCATATGGACGCTCTGCATTACAGTTTGGACAAAGAATGTAATGTATTCCCGGTCTCAAAAATGTAACATCTTCATCCCATTCCTTGCCGCACATTGGACAACCCATATGTTCAACCTGATGAACAACTTCTTTGCAGAATTTCTTTGTTTGCCTGTCAAGATTATACAGTTTTGCGTAAAGTTCTGTAGCAACATCATCAGAAACATCAAGATACTGTCTTGCCCACTGGGTTTTGCCATAAGTCTTATCCTTCATTGTATCAGCAAGTTTGTTTCCAAGAATACGGTATCTCGAGTCGCTCATCTGGTCAATGAGATTTCTGGCATCCATATACTGATTTTCAATATCTTTAAGCATTGCAATGTTTCTTGCATTCTCTTCGGCAGTAATGGTATTTTTTACAACCATATCATTTTCAGTTCTTTTAACTTCTGGTTCTGGCGGTCTCTTTTCTTCTTCCGCATAAACAACTTTATTATTTTCTTTATTCTCGGATTTTTTATCTTCCGTTCTTACTGCTTCCATTTCCTGCTGCTTCTGTGTTTTAGAAAACATTCTTTTTCTTTCAGGCCTTTTCTCGGAATTATGAGTTAAACTGCTTGGTTTTCCAAGACTTTTAGATGTAGTTCCCTCCAGACGACTGTTTTCAGGAAGAATATACTCTTTATGTTCATTATCATCCTTTTCCCCGTTCTTATCGTTCGTCTGTTCGATCTGTGGTTCTTTCTTTAATTCACTGGTTTCTTCAAACTCATTTGCAGGTTCCTGCTTTTCCTGCAGTTGCGGTTCATTCTGTACATCTGATGTATTTTCTTCTTCTAAAACTTCTGTAGCTGACTTATCATCTGCATCTGTTTTATCTGGTGCCCATGAAAAATCTGCTGGATAAAGTACTTCGTTATCAGCCTTGTCGTAATGAGCAAGCAGGATGTTATTAACAATCTCTTCATTTGAGAAGCCTGACAAATCTTTATTTCCAATAATCTCATCAAGATTATCTTCATTATAGCTAAGGCCTGTCTCCTTTATTACTTTGCCATATTTATTTGGAACCCTGCATTCTGATACATCAAAGACATTCTTTGGTCCGTTATACTCATTCCCATTTACAAAAATAACTTCTGTTCCCACATTTGTCTGAGCAAAATATTCTCTTTCTTTTTTCTCACAGTATTTTACCTGCTTTTTGTCACCAACAAGTTTAATATGATTTAGAAGTCCCTTGCCTTTCTTAATCTTATAAACTTTGTTATATGTAGCCATTTCTGGACAAAATTCTTTACACCATGACCATTCCATTGTTGCTTTCATTCCTTTCTTAATGTTTCTTTGCAATAAATATGGATTTTAATAAACACACGGTAAAAAAAGAGACTGCAAAAACAGTCTCTCTTTTGTTTACCTTTGTTCCTGCTGACAGGCAGCATCCATTTCTTCAATGGTCATTTTTCGTCTCCATTTCTTATGGAGTTTTTCCATTGCTAAAATTTCAAGCTGCTCATCAAGCTCAGGAACCTGTTCCTGTGTGCGTGTTACCATACTGCCACCTCCTACGCAGAAAACTCAATCAGGTACTTAATAGTTGCCTGATCTTCACGGTAAACAATTACCTCGTCGTTGCAGAGATAACTATTTCCATACATGCTTTTACTGTAAGCCCAGCAGCAGTCCTTATCAGGATGATCCTCATGAAAGTCTTCATAGTTATGAGGCGCTTTGCCATTGCCTTCGCCGTACACATCATAAATGTTTCCGGTTGCGACCTTGAACACTGCCAGATAACCCCTTGATGCATCTCCGTGCTCCCAGTAAGAACCATATGAAGATGTGTAGCCAATGGATTTCTTTGCATAAGGTGCAAAATAAAGACCGTAACCAAATGCTTTTCCATGTATCTGGACTCCTGATGGGTTAAGATACAGTCCGTTAGTAGCAATTGACCACCAGTTTGGAGTGCCTGAACCATGGAACAGTTCTGTAATTCCATTATCCTCAGTAAGGTTTCTGGATTTACAGTACTCGTCAAAACGCTTTTCAGTAACAGTATTTGTTACTCTCCACGCTCTGAGGAATCTTGCTCTCTGGTCTCCCATCTTATCCTTAAGCATTGCGACTTCTTTATCAGAAGCTGGCTCCCAGATAAGATTGTTCTGAGTAAGGATGTTACCGTTATTAATAACAGTGTTTCCTTTACCACGTAACATGGCCATCAGAAAATCTAAGAGCTCCTGTTCTTTTTCAAGCTTTGCCTGAAATTCAGTCTTATTAAAGACTTTTTCCTTGTTAACCTTTCGGATAACACGGGGAACGGCAAGCCAGAGCTCTGTTAACATGTTATTGAATTCTGCTACAGAAATGTTTTCACCAGCCTGTGACAGCTCAGTGATGATTTCCTGTCCACGTTTCAGATCCTCATCAGGAATATCCTCAATATTAATTGAATACTGTTCCTCAATGACCTTGTTTGCAGTACCAAGCAAAATCTCAAGAACATCCTTTACATCAGGATCCACTCCGGCAAAGTCACCCTGATTCTTCTCAATGGTCTTTTCTTTTGCTTCTTCAAGACCTTTGACACGCCAGTCTTTATTGATCTTGTCCCAAAAGTAGTCGTCCCATGCTTCCATGGAATACACTACAGGGATTTTCTTTGGAGCGCGGCGGCCATACTTTCTTCCAGTATCACCTTTAATAATAGAAAAGGTTTTGCCATCATCATTTGCCTGCATGATAATAGTCTCATTCTTTCCATTTGCTGCATTACTTTTAACAAGACGCAGTTTGATGTAACTATGATTTGGAACAGCTATTACGTAGCCGTTTTCATCCTTCCAGTCACATTCCTTGTTGGTAAGTTCTGTATTGTTCATAATCTTTTTCCTCCTTTATTTTTTAATATGAAAATACATAATAAATATGGAGTTTACTGTCCGATGAGTAAAAAAAGAAGAGACCTCGTAATGAAGTCTCCTCTTGTGGTTTACCGCCGACTACTCGACCGTGATGATGTCACCACGATCGTATGTCTTAGTCTTCTTGACAGTGACTACATTGTAGTCTCCATCAGCTAAAACATATGTCTCTGAACCATTTCTGATGTCAGCACCAATAAGATACTTAGCATCAGGTACGGTTTTGAGTACAGCTGCTGTTACAGTTCTGCTGTTGTGACCTCTATTCTGTACATACAGAGTATTCTCTGTACGAAGAATAAAATCACCAGTTGCAGCAGATTTAGTTGCCGCTGTCAGTTCTCCCGGAACGGAGGTGTTGGCTAAATCGCAGATTGACGGACCCCAGTCCATGTCAATATCTGCGTCAACACCATAAATCGTAACCTTTGTACGGTCACGATCCTTAAGCTGACGTGTTCCGCATCCGTACTCGTCATAAGTAAGAATGCTGTCAGACTCAACAGCGAAGATGCCATCAGCGTTCTCGACAGGCATTACCCTGTCAACAGGTCCATCAATATCAACGAACTCTGCCTTGATACCTCTTGTGTGGATCATAAGTTCCATAGAGGTATCAACAAGAACAACCTTCTCGCCGTTCTTGAGGATATCCTCGCCCTCATCGTCAAGAGCTACTTTCTCCTCGGTCTGAGTAATCTCAGCAATTAAACGATTGTCATCGCTTAACTCTTCAATCACTCTAACAGCACTTACCGGATAAGTAAGCTTTGCAAACTTGTCCTCAAGAGGACGATATGCAAAAACCTCTACCTTTGAGTCAGTCTTGTCCTTTGTCTTGGCTGTGAGAATAACCTCACCTGCCATAACAGCAAGAACATCAATGAACTCTAACTGTCCCTGTGCTGTTGCTGGCTCGCCATCCTTAAGTAATACACCGTCAGCTACGGTATATCCTTCAGGTGTCTCATCCTCACGAGGATCGTAAAGAACCTTGAGAACCTTTACTGCCGCCTCTACTGGAAGCTGCATTGTTCTTGGCTCTTTGTCCTCACCCTCAGGTACAATCTCAGTGAGATTAACCATATCAGATACAGAAACCTCATACTTGATTCCTGTAACGAGGTCGAGAACCTGCATGTTGTCAACGAGTACCTGTGCTTTTGTTGTGTTGTTTGCCATAATTTTTCTCCTATCTGGGCCTTTGTGCCCTAAAAATTGTTAATTGGTTTTCCACAGCTATATTTTAAAATACCTGCGGCATGTTATGTTATTTTCCCTTATGCTAAGCATTTCGGGTCGAGAATATTAATTCTCTTTGGCCGCAGCTATCAGCTGACATAAATCAGCGACAGTTCCTGAAAAATTCTCAGGAATGACAATCTCATAGTTGCCATTTTCATCAACTCTTACTGCCATAATTGCGTCCTCCTTTTTTATTTATGATAAGATTACGCAATATATATGGATTTTGCTGAATCACAAAGCAGCCCATCTCTGGCAGTGTTCATGAATATAGCCCGGCTTGGCCATTGACTTTGAAAAATCCGCCTCTCCAAGAAGCATTTTTGTCTTTTCCTTGTCGGCTTCAGACATCTTGGCTACATCTACATAGAATATCTGGCCTGTCTTATACAACTCAGCTTTCTTTCCAATAAGACCGAATTCCTTCATATTATTAATAAGAAACATTATCTTATTGAGCTTCGGATCTTTTGTCTGATAAATATCTGTTTTCTTCGGCTCATCAGCATCCTCGAAAAGGTCGTCGTCTACGTCATCAAACATATCCTTTGTTTCAGGATTATCAAAGTAATTTGTATTGAACAGACTTTCTATGAACATCAGATGAATGTTAACAAGCAGATAGTCCAGATTGTTCTTAGTTTTGTCCTCAATCTTTTCAAGTTTCTCTCTTTCCTCACAAATATTTTCCTTTGTAAGTTCTTCTCTAAAGCCTAATGCAGCAAATACTTTGTTATCAGGCGTTGTACTCAAACAGAATGTTGGCAGTTTATCGCCGTGCATAAGTTTCTCTATCTTTGTGCTTGACTGAAGTAATATATTCTGTAACCTTGTATTGTCTTCAGGACTTCCGCCATTTATCATTTTGCAGATATCAACACCTTTGTCTGCAAGCTCTGCTATTGTGCTGACCATCGTATAGTTCTGATCAGGTATAATCTCAAATATTTTCATAAATCATATCTCTCTTTCGTATATTTCTTACATATATAATATTTACTTTTTTGATTTTGTCCTAAATCTGCTCGCATATTTTTATCAAAAATCCATATTTGTTATGAATTCATATATTAAAAATAAAAATAAAAGGAGGAAGTGTATATGAATAATAATGGTTTTTCAAAGTTAACTGTTGATGAAGTTAAGAACAGCGAAGATTTTTCAAAGATGTCTGGTGCGGAACATTTAGTCCTTTGTATTGAAGATCGCGATAATGGAAATTATAACCGTTTTCTTGCTCATGCAGACGCAGTTCTCGGATGGCATCGCACAAAAAATGCCGTGAAATTTATAATGAACACAATGCACGGCTTTTTTGGTTACAAAGCTCTGGAAGTAGTTTATGAATCTATTCCAAAGCAAGATGTTGAAGACCGTCTCTGGACAGCGGCTTTTGATTGTCTGCGTACCAGTTTCTCATTTGAGAAGTTTAGTTCTGATTTCTCAGACCATTCAACTGTGGCGGATTTTTACAGCCATTGGATGAACTTCTATCTAAGAAATCAGTACAGACTTATCGTGCTGGAATACGCTAAGACGTTTTACCCAAATCTGGATAAAACCCAGATGATAAAGTATGTTCGCATGAGAAAAAACTCAGGATATACTGTTGATTTGGATGATCCGGACGAAGTAGTTGCAGATGCCCTTGGTGATGTTTCAGAAAGATCTGTTAAGAGCCTGCGTACTGCATTCGCAGAATTTGATGACTATTATCTGTTAACAGACACATCATCAAAAGCAGACCCGGCAGTACTTCATGAGAAATATGAAATGTCTCTAGTATCTTCAAATGCCGCCATGACAATTATTAAAACTCTGTCTGACAGAGACCGTGCCATTGTTATCGGTAGTTTTGTTGACCAGAAAGACTGTCGAGCCCTTGCTAATGAGATCGGCTGTTCTAAGTCAACAATTTCTTACGTTACAAATAAAGTAAGAAATCAATTGCTTGCAATGGTATAAACTAAAAAAGAGGCCAATTAAGGTCTCTTCTTTTTTTGTTTATTTGTTACAGATCATCATGGTCTTCGTCATCAATATCTTCATTTTCAATATCATCAAATTCCTGCTGATGCTCTTCTCTGTAATTATCAGCGATTGCATGCATTTTGTCCATATCAAGGCCAGTTCCTTCAAACACAGAGTCAATATCAATGTTTGCGAGCAGTTTTTCAGACGCATCTATTTCACATAAGTTCTCACATCCGGCAAATGCGCCATTGCCAATATTTTCAACACTGTCTGGAATAAAAAGGTTTGTAATTGACTTGCAATCCCTAAAAGCATTACAGCCTATTGATTCCAAGTCATCTGACAGTTTTATTTTTTTTAGATTTGTATATTCTGCAAACGCATCATCATCTACTCTTCTTTCGTTGCTAAGGTCTATTTCTTTCAAAGCAAGTTTTTCAAACAGTTTTATATTGCCTAAATTATCGGTGTTGCCAAACGCATCCGGTCTCAGCACATTCTGAGCCATTTCTTCTTTTACTTCTAGTATCTTATCCGGAATGTCCATGCCTCTTAAATCAGCGGTTCCATCAAAAGAGTGAACGTTTAATGATTTCTGAGCATTCTGAATACTATCCATTGCTTCCTGTACCTTATCCTTTTCCATTTCAGGTAATTTATCCAGAAGCTTTATTCCTTTTAATTTATATTCATTTTCTTTTGTTAATTCTTTAAATATTGCATCAACCCCAATATTTTTAAATTCTTTTTCATCTGAGCATTTGTTAACTATATTTGCAATGCCTTTTATTGATATGTTTTCCAGCATTTGCCTTACTGAACCATCATAATCCATTCTCGGAGAACAAATTACTTTATGTACAGCTTCTACAACCTCATTTCTGTAGTTTTCAAGTTCTTTTGCAGGAGTTTTTGTCATAAAACTTTTAAACTGGTCAAAATTATCTATTTTTACGTTTTCATGGACCATAAAACCACTTGGGTAACTGTCTATAGACACACGATCAGCTGATATAATTCCAGTTCCTTCCAGTTCAGAATGCTCATCATTTGCAACATCCTCAATTCCATTAATCAGTTCTTTACTGTCAATGCTAGTCATTCCATTAAGATAGCCTTCAAATGTTTTTTCAATTGAAATATTTTTAAGAGTTTCTTTTGAAACAGAAATATCTGCAGTCATTCCGGAAAAGGTTTTATATCCTATATTTGTTACACTGTCAGGCAGCATAAGAGGATTCATATTATTATCAACACCACATTCCTCAAATGTCTGATTTCCAATTGTTTCAAGACTGTTATTATATAAAAAACTTATGTCGCAGATATTCGAGCATCCTAAAAATGTACGGTCGCCTATTTCCTTTACATTTCTTGGAATGTGTGCAAAGCTAAGCATCTCACAATATTCAAATGTTTCATTTCCAATTCTTTCTGTCTCCTGTGGTATCTTTAATCTATCCAGACGATAGTCATAAGCAAAAAGTTTATCTGGAATTTCTTTGAGCTGTTCTGGTAAATGTACATGTTCAAGGGCAGCGCAACGGCTAAATGCGCCTTCACCAATTTTTATATCATCAGTATCATTAATATAAATTTCACTAATATGGACCTGATTTTCAAGCGCACCTGCTCCAATATCTTTAACATTAGGTAAATTAAGTATACACTTGCATGAAACTTCATTATCATAATAAAAATTGTCGTCAGCATGCTCATATGCTTCTATTTTTTCGCTTGTATCTGTAAAGATAATCTCTATCTGTTCAGAGTCCACCGACAATTCTTCTACAATTTTTTTCATAGCTGTACTGTCATAAAACTCTTCTTTTGTGATGTCAATTTTTGTAATATTGCCATTTTTATCTTTTAAATATGCACCCGCTTCTTTTGCTTCATCTGGAATCTGTGGAAAATCATATGTTTCTGCCCATTTTTCATAATTCTCTTTATTAATTGGCTGACCATCTGGTCCCCTGTATACAAATTCGCTCATTGTTTTATCCTCCTTAAACAATACAATTCAATATAATAATCTGTAACAAATATGAGTTTTGTATAAAAAAGAAAGCAGCACTACTGCCGCTTCCTTTTTTTTGTTTACCTGAATATCCGTTCCAGTATCTTTCCAATACTCTCCTCGTCCAGACAGTCTGTTCTTACTGTCAGGTCACAGAGCTTTTCATTCTTAAGTTCCTGCTCCATTGAAAGCAGCCTGTTTTTCTTTTCGACAATGGACATGCTTTCTCTTGACAGAATATCAAGAATCATGTTTTCTCTGTGAGCCTTACAGAACACCAGTGTGACAGGATAACTTCGTTTCAAAGCCATTGCCCCGCACATGTCAACAGCAACAATTACATTCCTGTCATTTCCAAGATTTTCATCAATCTCAGCTTTTGACAGGCTGTATTTTTTGCCAGCATAATATGTGGAAACAATCTGCTCATCACTTCTATCAGTATCGCCTGACTTGACAATAGCGCTGTTTGTCTTTGCCGCAAGCATTTTTGCAAGCAGTTTCTTATTACTGCCACTTGGTCCGACAAGTGCAATTATTGATGGCTGTTCAAACTTAGCGAACGTGTCAACATACGAATTCTTTATCTGGTCAACAAGTACAAGAAATTCCTCATAGTTGTTAACAGAAAGTATGCCTGACAAATCCCTGTTCCATGGCTGTCTGAATACGACTGGAAATTCTGCACAGCTTTTAAGAATATTGTGAGGCGCGTCATCAAGCATGATGTCAAATTTTACAAGGTTTTTTGCTGCACCCATCAGGATATGATCATCTGGAAAATCAGGAAATGCTTCCTTAATCTGACTTGCCCTGTATGACATTCTTTCAGGCGGTACTGCTGTCATAATATACACGTCAGCTTTCTGTCTGAGCATACGCATAAACATTTTTGTATTAGCCTGTACCTGCTGCATCTCATATGCTCTGTCATCATTGTAATATGACGATACATCCTTTGCTGCAGGACATGTATCATATCCCCATGCAGTGATGTCTTCTTTTGTATATGCAGTACCATGTTCCTTGTTGCAGAGCTCACAGGCAATATTAACAAAGCCTGCCAGCACATCATCAAAATCAATTCCTATTTTAATCATAAGCTTATCCTCCTTTATTTTGTTTTATGATTAATTGATTACGCAATAGAGATGGATTTTAAGCGCAAAAAAAAAGACCAGCTTATGCCAGTCTTTCTTTCTGTTACTCTACTATCCTTATTTCCTTTCCACAGTAAGGACAGCATTTAAGCTTGTCCATGCTTTCAGGAACCCGCCAGTAAGGATTATCTGCGTCATGATATTTTGGACAGATAGTACGGTAGTCGTACTTAATCCATTCACAGAAGTCATCCTCTTCAAGCTTTGGCATAACTTCATTAACAGCTTCTATGAATGTATCCTTTCTAATTTTATCACCGGTGATATTATTAGCATGGACAATAAGTCTAAAACTCATTCTTACTACATTCAGATATTCTGTATAGTCATGCCAGTAATCCGAAGTCATTGCTGGAAATTCTACACTGGAGATTTCATTTTCATAAAAGATTTTCATCCAATTTTCTTTCCGTTTAATAGAATCTTTTATGAAAGCTTCAAGATCAATATTGGTGGTAATGGGCGATATCTTCCACTCACATTCTTTAAGTGCTAAAATGCTTCTGCCATCAATAAGTATAGAAGATTCTGATGAATATCTGTGTTCTTGGAGAAACTGATATGCCCTGTCAATAAATTCCTGAACGGTGCATTCTTTGCTGTCAGATCTCATCATTATGGCTGAATTAGAAAATAGTCCCCTTTCTGCATAAGGAATATCCCTATAATAAGATGTAAGTTCTCCAAATTCCTTAGATAATTTTAGCTGTAGCCTTAATTCTTCGCTCATTCCAGCTCGTATCGTTTCTAAATTAATCAGTAACGCTTTAAGTGTCATAATGTTTTCCTCCTTGTATTGTTATTTTGTATGACACAATAAATATGGTGTTTATAGGTAGAAAAGAGAGATAGTTTGTTTGCTACCTCTCTGTATTCATTATCTGTCTACATTTCTTACATATATCCCTTTGCCGCACACTGTTTGTAGAATAATTTCCTGTATTCAATGAATGTGTCCTGTACATATAGTTTCTTATGCCACTTGTAGCCCTTGAGTGCACCTGCTTTGTTTATGATACTGCACATATTATTGATATTAAGACGCTTCATTGCTTTTACAAGGTCATCCCTGAAAATGGTTACTCCATTAATAATACATTCTTTCCAGCCCCTGCTTGCAATAATTACTTTAAACCACTTGCGTACATTTTCTGCATTGTCGGTTATCGTCTTTACATTGCAATCGTCAAAGTCATTTTTGAGTTTATCAAACATTGTGTCAATGCTGTCAACTGGTTCATACATTACAGGATATGTATTATGTGTTTCAGGAACTGATGACATTAAACCGTGAAGATTGAAAGAAAAATGTCCATTCTTCACTGCACGCATCATGTGTTCGATGTCATATACTGCTGCTTTAAGCTCTGGATCATATGAATATTGGTCAGCTAAATAATCAAGTCCTGACAGTGCCTGTTCCAGAAGCAATTTGTCTGTCATATGATACAGCATGTCCTTTGTGATTTCTGTTACACGCTTCATATTGCCTTCCATTGTTACGTTCAAATATGAAAGAAAACTTAAGCCATAAGAGTGTTTTACTTCATCAACGTAACAGATATTATTGTTAGAATAATCTTTTTCCTCAAAGAATGTTGACACTGGCATCTTGATGTTATGATTCTTGATAATCTCTTCTCTGATACTGCTGTGATGATATGATACATCTTTACAGTCATTATCGTCATCGTCCATATCGTCATCAAATGCCCAGTCATCATCCTGCTCGTCAGTTTCTTCTATATCAAAGTCAATTCCGTCAGTGTGAACAATATTGCATGATGTCTTATTCTGACCAGCCTCATTCCATAAATCATCTATGTTAGCAGAAGCGCTTCTCTCAACAGTACTCTTGTTAACAGCGATCTGCTTATCTGAAGTGTCATGTATATACTCATTTACATCCACATGGCAATTTTTGGCACTTTTTTTGCAAACGTAATAACGGTTGATGTCAAACATTTCCCAGTCTACATCTTCAAGCTTTTTGATGACACCATTTGTGTGCCCACAGAAATATTTACTTGCAATTCTCTTTACGGTTCTTAATGCCACGCCTGTAAGACATACAACCTCGTTGTATGTCTCGCAGCTTAAGATTGCATGGACAACCATTTTGTCCCTTGCAAGTTTCTTCTTTAATGTTTCAATTTTCTTCAATTCCCTGCTCTCTGCTGTTTCAAACTTAAATTCCGCAGCTTCTCTCTCGTTTAAGTTCAGTGAATTTATGATGTATGCGTTCGTAAAACAGTACGCTGCACCATTTCCCTTTGAACTTCTGATAATGCCTCTGATTTCAGCTCTGTCAATTCCATAGTCAGCAAAGTTCCAGTTGAACTTCTCAAGAGCTGCTGCAGCTTCACTTTCATCCATATATAATTTGACAGTATTATAGTAGATAAAGCATAACTGGTGATGATAACCCTGCCAGTCTTTCCTTGATGCCTGAAGTCTTCTGAGCTTGTCTGCACGCGACTGACCAAGGCCTTCAACATTTCTCATGTCTTTATTTGCTTTTTTCTTCTGTTTCTTTGTAGGTTCAAATCCGCAGATGTCGGCAATCTGGCTCAGAGAATATCTTGCATCCAGGTTAATCTTTATATTCTTTCTGTATGCACGCGCATTATAATTGTATGTTCCCGGAAGTCCACACAGACGAGCAGCATCTTTTACACTCTTGTCCACTGACAGCATTACACCATTATATTCATTTAACAGCTTTTCAATAAGCTTAATCATTTTGTTGTAAAGACTCTTATGAAACTTAATCTGTCTTTCAGTATTTCCGTGAGCAGAAATGCTTCTGTCATACAAAAATAACAGGCCTATTCCACGTCCTGAGTCTGTCATTGCTGTATAATTACAAAGTCTTCCTTCTTTAACGGCATTATTGATAACACTCACGGTGTTGACTTTTGCCTGCTCTATTTCATCAGGCTTCAAGTCATGTCCGTCAATGTCAATAAAAATACCATTAATTGCAAAAAGGTTGCGGTTTTTTCTCTTAACTCCGGAAAACGAATTAACTGTTACATATGTATTACCGTTGTTAACTGTTGACACAAGGGCTTCCGTTCTACTGGATGCACTTGTCCTTTTAACCTTTTTTCCTGTTATGCTGTATTTAATTATATTTCCGCATTCAGGTCCCCTGCACAGCAGATTTAGAAATGCTGTCTGCTCAGCAACCAGTGATGTTTCGCTAATCATTCAAATACCTCATTAATACAAAATGTTCCTATATTAGTAATATTCCAAACGGCGATTTTGTCCAAAATGGTCTGTACTTGATAAAGAAACACTTCTCTGTTCACGATTTCTTATACAATAAATATGAGTTTTGACAAATGAACGGTAATAAACTCATCCCACAAAAAAAAGAGCAGTCGTATGACTACTCTTTTTGTGTTTATCTCCTTTTTAAGAGAACAGTGTTGCCTGAACAGAATTCTTGACAAGTGCTTCGTACTCAGCCTTTTCCTTTGCAGTCATAGGTCTTGACTTAGCATTCATGTCAATACTACTGTCATCATCCACTGCTTTAGCAGCTTTCTGTGCAGCTCTCTTCTCACGCGCCTTTCTGTTTCTCTCCTGACGACGCTCTTCCTCACGGATAGCTTTCATTGGATCAACTGGCACATATGACTTAAGCTCAGGATCAACAATCTCATACAGTTCCTTGAGGAATCTGTTATAGATGTCACCATTCTTCTCGTCAGTACAGAACTTATACTGGCCGGTTACGAACAGTTTTTCCTTTGCTCTTGTCATTGAAACGAAAAGCAGACGTCTCTTCTCCTCAACCTCATCCTGATGTCTTCCATAGAGGTATCTCTTGGAATCATAGCTTGAAATTGAATTGAAGATTATCTTCCACTCAAGACCTTTTGAAGAATGAGCTGTTGTGAGTGCAACACCCTCATACTTCTGGTCCATCTTAAGCTCTGTGTTCTTGCCAAAACGTTTGAAGTTCTGGATGAACTGAAGCTCAGACGGAAGATCCTCGTTTTCGTAAACCTGCTCTAACCATTTCTGGTAGATTTCATCTACTTTTTCAGGATCCAGTGCCTCGAGCATATCGTGGAATGTTTTCTGCTGGAAATTAAACGCAGCATTGTCTATTCCACTGAATGTTGAGCGGAGTTCCTCTATCTCCTTATTGATCTCATCATCGGTGAGTTCTTCAAGGATTTTGCCATCATACTTCGCTACAAGGTAGTTGAAATATGACTGAGTAGCTTCCGGCTCATAGAAGGCATCTGCCAACGATATTGCTGCCAGAACCCTGCTGTTTTCAATGACCTTTACCGGAGCCATCATTACCCAAGGAATTCCTTCCTTTGAAAATGCGGCTGCAAATTTCATCAGTTCCTTTTTAGAGAATGTAATGATTGCAATGTCTTCCGGCTTATAGCCATCTTCAAGCAGTTTTTTGATGTTGTCAGCGATGTATTTCTGCTCATCAGGCTCATTGTAAAATCCTCTGACTGAAACAGTTCCGCCAGCGCCCTTTGCTGCAACAAGTGGTTTGTCAATACGATTGACATTAAGTGCAACCAGCTTGTTTGCAAGGTCTATTATCTCCTCATATGAACGGTAGTTCTGTGTCATGAGAAGAGATGTTACCGGTTTGCCAAGCTTCTCCTGAAAATGGATCATGTTGTCAGGATTGGCATTACGGAAACCGTAGATACTCTGGTTGTCGTCACCGATTACCATAATATCTTTGACTGTCGGGCAATCTGCAAAGAGCTTTATAAACTCCATCTGAATGTCCGATGAGTCCTGAAACTCGTCAACAACGATGTGTTCAAATCCAAACTTTGCAAGCTGATCTGGATGCATATCAAGAACTGACAGTGCCATTGGCTCCTGATCTGCAAATGTAAGCAGTCCCTGTGATGTGAGAATCTGCTCATACTCCTGATACAGGTCTACCAGCTGCTCAATGCTCTGGTCAGACATGTATTTGTATAAGTTTGCAGGCCTAAGGAACTTGTTGGCAAATTCCTCTGTTGCGCCTGGCTGACTAAAGTCAATTCTGCTTGACTTTATTAGCTTAAACACTTTGATTGCAATTGTAAGTGCACCATACTGGGACTCAACTGCAACGTTGTAGTTTAAGCCGTCAACCTTATCACGAGTTATAAGTGGTAGAATTCCCATTGCTTCTCTTGTAGGATTTGTGTCTACAACGATAGGTGTTTTAAGAAATCCTAAATCATTGTAAAATTCCTTTACCAAATCCATTGCAAATGAGTTGAACGTCATGGTAGGGATTTTCTCCGGGTCAATTTCGTAACCTTCCGTCAAGAACGCTCCTGCAAGACGTGTCCTCATCTCTGCTGCGGCTGCGTCTGTGAATGTGATGAGTAAAAACTTACTGAGTAAGTGTTGTACCCATGCGTCCTTCATTGCCTTTGTAATTTCTCTTTTTTCCATAATATTTTGTCCTCCTTTATTTAATTAATTATGAAAATAAGTTTCAGAATTAATATGGATTTTAGACTGTGTATACGTAAAAAAAAAGACAGCCAAAATAACTGTCTCTTTTTCTGGTTTACTTTACAAACAAGAGATTTCCATTCTCATCCATAAAGAATAGATGGTCTGAAAGCACTTCTTCAGGTCTAACCTCACGGCGGTTTACTTCTCTTATCATCTCATCCCCGTCTGTCATGCATCCTGTTTTATCAGCATGATCTTTGCCAATAAGCAGGCATTCGTGAATGGATGACGGAATGACGTAGCAGCCTCCATGTTCTTTCGCAAAATCTTTTACATTCTGCGAATATAAAACCTTAATAGCACCATATGTCATTAAGGAATTAGTGACAACCATTATGTCACTTTCAGCTTCTTCGAGAAATTCTTTGTAAAGGGCTTCTGAGATATGCAACATCTCCCATACCTCTTTATTTTCCAGCTTTGCTATTGTTGGAAGCATTGGACCAAATACTTCTGGCATCAGAGCTGTATTGATTTCTGCCTGTCCGTAAAACAGATATGTTTTGTCTCTGCCCCAGAGATTTTCATAAAATCTATCCAGCTGACCTGTAATATAAACAGAACACTTCTCTAAAAGAATCCTGTAGCCCATAACAATATCGCCGCACACAGTTGTATGTGGGCCTGTCAGACGTTCCTCATTTTCCTTTCTCTCCTTACTGATAAGAGCCGTAATAATATGACTTCTCACGAAATCATAATCGGTTATCAATCCTTTTACGTAGTCTTGTGTCAAAGTATTCTTTTCGTTATCATTTGCCATAATATTTTCCTCCTTTATTTATATGACATTTAATTAGTTACACAATAAATATGGGTTTTATAGCATTAAAAAAAGAAGCCCTGATAAAATCAGAGCCTCTCTTTTATTTAGCTGGCAAGGAAGTCAGCTAAAGAACTTGTCTGTTCCTCGGCTGCAATCTCACTGTCAATATCCTCGCCATTTTCATAGCGGGTTATCATGTCAGCAAGTTCTTCCTCAATTATGGAAACAGTTCTCTGTTTGATTGCTGTCTCTGTTTTGCCTGAGCCTGCACCTGCATTAACAATGAAGATACCGTTTCTGGCATCAACGATTGCCTGCTGTTCGTCGTTAAGCTTATGCTTCTCTCTTGCCTTTACCTCAAGTTCCTTGGACTTTTCAGGTATTGGTTTGTAGAAACATACTGCATACTTCGGGCAGTGTTTGCAGTCGCTCTCTTCATCGAGCTCATCTTTCTCATAGCCAACGGCATACTTGTCAAGCTGAACTTTGAACAAAGTGTCAAGCTCTGTCTCAGGTGCCTGAGGAATATTTGTGTAATCCTCAATCAGGCTTCTTGTAGGTGCTGATGAGAAATAGTCGTCATTATATGCTGACGCTGAAGTATCCTTCGGCTTTTTCATATAGTAATATGACGATATTACTCTTCTTGTTTCGCCTTCCGGAATCAGAGAACGAAGTGCTCTTAATCCCAGATACAGAGGGATTTCGTTATAAACGTTCCTCTTGGCCCTATCAGAAACACCGAGTTTTGGAATGCCTGTCTTAAGGATTACTCCCTCAAGATTTGCACCATCATCAATGATGAAGTCAAACTTTACATTGATTTCCTCAACGCCGTCAAATTGAGTTTCAACAACCCCTGACAAGTCAATGCTGATGGCTGCATCCGGGAAAGCAATCTTGCAGCTTTTGTGTCTTCGTTCTGACTTGCAGTAACGAAAGATCTGCTTGGCGAGGTTGTGTTCGTAAGCCTCCTGCGAAACATCTACGTCGTCGATTTCAACGTAGCTATCAGCAATAATCTGTTCCAGTTCTTTTACGGAACCAAATTGTAAATCGCCCTTGAGGTAATCTACAATGATTCCTTTCATGATAATTGCCTCATCGAGAAATCTGTTTGCTCTCGACTGAAGCTTCATTACTCCGCCTGCATTATTTACACAGGCATTCTTTCTGTTAAAACTACTCATAGTAAGTGACATAATTTTTCCTCCTTTATTTATATGTCAATTTAATTAGATACAGGATAAAAATGGATTTTAGACACAAAAATAAGGCATCTGTTTATCCTGCAAACAAAAATGCCTTATTTTAAAAGCGCTGATACCATCATGTGTCCAAATGTAGTGAGTTTCATGAATTCTGTTACAATAAATAATGCTGCAACAGTGGCAAATGCCCAGCGTACACCCATTCTTATTTTCCACAATGTCTCTGATTTTCCAATAATTCCTTTGTATACCCAGCTTCCCATTTTAATTCCTTTCTTAGAATTACACGATCTGCATGCTGCTACAAGATTTTTAGTATCATTTACATTTTCTATTCCAATTTTTTTTGCCAGTTTTCTGGCCTTTTTACTGTACTGCATCTGATTAACCGGAATAATATGATCCACAGTAATGTTTTTATAGGTAAATTTTCGCCCACAATAAGCACATCTGTATTTTGCCTCAACAGCAGGCTTTGCTACCTTAAAGAAGTCTTTTCGGTAATCAGCAGAGCGGGTGAACTGCTCGGGAATCACATCACAGCGGAGTTTTTCCTTTTTGCAGTATAATTCCCACTCCCTGCCATCCTTTTCATCCGTTTTCTTCTCATAGAAACTCTTGTCGCCGGAACGCTTGTTAAATTCAAAGCCAGCCTGTCGCAGAATATATCTGTAATCGTATATTTGATTTTTGTCATCAGATATCCTGATAAACACGTTTCCTGTATTATCTTTCATTCCGTCTATTGGTGTCATCATCTTCATACGACAGGCCTCCTTTCTTTTTAAGTGTTATTATAATCTCTATAATTTAATGCCATTCTGCGCAAGAAAATTATTAATTTTATACATATTGTAATAAGCATCCTCTCTCTGCTCCGGTGCCAGTGAATAATGCGCATAGTCAAGAGGTGTCGGAAAACTTATTGTACAGATATTCTTGAGCTTATTCTTTGTGAGAAATTCATTGCTTGTTTTCTTATCAGCAAAATAACTGTAAAGCTCATCCACATTTTTAAATCTCTTTTCGCTAGTAAACAGCGCATGCTGCATAATGATTCTCGCTTTATCATTTCCATCAGGTGCATCAAAATATTTTTTGGGGAATGATTTTCCTGATTCAAGCACCTTTTTATATCTCAAAATAATGAGGTCCCTGTAATTAAACAGTGAGCCCACTTCATCTGGATAACAGAGTTTTGCCATGTAGAAATAATCTCTTTTTGAAAACTCAGGCGGATAATCAATTGCTGAGTATGCCTTTGCCAGTTTTGCTTTATCAATTACATCCTTTGACAAATAATTGATAATTTCAAGCGGTGTCCACTGAACAAGTTTTTCAAAGAAGTATTTAAACAGAATGATTGCACGCTCGTTTTTCACTACTGCTGAACATCCGTTAAAATAAGTCTTTGGCATGCTTTTATTTAAACGCAGACACCTTTCATAGTCCTCAACCATGGCGAGATTGAATGATGATAATGTTGTAAAATCAGTCATTGAAAAACTTCCCTTTCTTTTGTATTAAGAAAATATCCTAAACACAGGATTTCTTTATATTTTATAGTACTTTATGCTTGTATTATAGTACTGTGGTCACAAAATTCAATATAAAATATTATCTGTCTATATAATATTTAAAAAGCCGAATTTGTCCAAAGAAAAACCCGGCTTTTTTAAATTATTTAAGCCATTTTGCAAATTTCGTTTTGTCCATGGTGCTTAAGATGTACCAAGTTTTGTGGTCCTTATCCCATCTGGCTCCAAGCGATTTAACCTCATCTTTGTCATCAAATGGCACTTTAATTGCTATTTTCTTTGCATTTGCTGCGCTTGCTGGCATTTTTGTGTTGCCGTCTTTTGGAATCCATTTGCTGAAAGTATTTTTATCCATAGTGCTTAAGATGTACCAAGTTTTGCGGTCCTTATCCCATCTAGCTCCAAGACTCTTTACGGCGTCCTTATCTTCAAATGGCACATCCAGTCTGATTTTCTTCACAGTCTTTGCATTTGTAAGCCATTTTGCAAACGGTTCAGTAGATCTTCCTTTAGGCACGAACCACATTTTGTTTTTCATATCAAAGAAAGCACCGAGCTCTTTTACCTTATCCTTATCCTCATATGGAACATTCAGATATGCTTCTGCTTCCACTTTTTTCTGGCTAGGCTTTTTCTTGGTTTCAATGTTAAAAGTCTTTATGTATGCAGAAAAGTCATCTGAAATAGTCATATTCTTGATGTCGTTGACTTTATTTCTTACATACTCATGGATTTTATTCTGATACTCATTTGGATTAACTTGTCCTTTTACAATTCCATTCAAGCCTTCTTCCCACTGTGCTGTAATCTTTGGGTTTAACAGCTCGGGAATGGAATTTTTAATGATTTCATAAATGGCAATGCCTGTATCAGTTGGTGTCATTATCTGAGTTTTCTTATTAATGCTTATATAGCCTATGTCATCCAGTTTCTTTATGATTGCAGCTCTTGTTGATGATGTTCCAATTCCACAGTCTTTGAGCACACCCTTTAAAGTCTCTTCTTCAAGAGAATTGCCTGCGTTCTCCATTGCTGTAATCATTGAACCTGATGTATAACGATTTGGAGGCGTTGTTTCTCCTGCAAATAAAGCTATCTGGCATGGGAACTGCTGCCCCGGCTGTAATGACTCAACTGCTACTGGAAGTTTGCTGCTACCATTTGGAATACCTGTGAGTGCCATATAACCCGGATCAATAAGCGTTGAACCGCCTGCATAAAAACGTTCACCGCCACAATTCTCAACAAGTTCAACCTTTTTATATACCGCTGGCGGCATAAATATTGCTAAAAATCTTGATGCAATCAGGTAGTAAATAGACTGGTCAATATCTGACATCGCAGAAAGTGCTGACAGGTTCTGTCCGGTCGGAATAATCGCATAGTGATCTGAAATCTTACTGTCATCAACATATCGTTTACTGCTAATGATTGATGTTGGGTCGCCTGCAAGAATTTTGTTTGCAACATCTGTATACTTCGGAAGTCCTGACAGTCCTGAAACGTTTCTGCCGATTTCCTTTGCAACCGCTGTTGACAATACTCTTGCATCAGTTCTTGGATATGTAGTAAGTTTCGCTTCATAAAGCCTCTGTGCCGTCTGTAATGTCTGGTCTGGAGAAATATGAAACAGTTTTGAACATGTACTCTGTAAACTTGCAAGAGAAAACAGTTGGTCTGCATACGAGTTCTTATTTTTAATATCAAGTTTTTCTATTGAAAGTGTTCTTGGTAGTCCGGCAGCAAAGTTTTCAGCATCCTCTTTGTTTAAAAATCCATTATTACCATACATATTGTTGTGCGGTTTTTCAGGACTTGCTTTCCATTCTGCCTCAACATAACCGTCTCCTACTGGGATACGTGATTTTACTTTGAAGAATTTTGTTGCGACAAAGTTTTTAATTTCTCTTTCTCTTTCCACAACCATTCCCTGTACACAAGTCATGACTCTGCCTACTGCAATTGAGCCCTTAAGCCCAACGCTTTCCTGATATTTACATGTAAGCGCTCTTGAAATGTTGATACCTGTTGAATAATCCTCAATTGCACGGATAAATCCGCTTGCAGACATGTTTGTATATGCAGACAGCGGTTTTGCTTCTCTTATACCTTTTCTGATTTCATCCATTGTCTGCGAATCAATCCATACAACAAGTTCTTTTGCGTTTGGATTGTGTCCAGCCATCATTCTGATAAGCATCTGTATGTAAAGTCCTTCTCTTGCAGAGTCACCAGCATAATAGATTGCGTCAATGTCTGGCCTGTTATAGAGTCCCTTTATCACGTTGAACTGGTCTTTTGTGTTTGGGAGTGTTTCATATAAATATCTCTGCGGAATGAATGGCAGATCATCAAGATTCCAGTTTTTATATGCCTCATTATATTTTTCCGGATAAGACATGGTAACAAGGTGTCCTACTGCCCATGTAACAATCCATTCATCACCTTCAAGATAACCGTCATATCTTAGTAGTTGTGTATTTAAAGCTGCTGCATAACTCATTGCAACCGATGGTTTCTCCGCAATAATTATTTTTTTTTGAGTTTTAGGAAATGTTGAGTTTACATTATTATTTGTGTTGTTCATGATATTTTCTTTCTGCGGGAGTCTGTTTAGAGACTCCCATCCTTTCTATATTTCTGTTCTAAAACTTGTTTACCATTGTATCTATGACGCTGTTCCAGTCTTTCTGAAGCTGTCCTGTGACTGCCGAAAAATCATGCTGTGGCAGGAACAAGATACTGTAACCATCCATCGCTGCCTCAATGTCTTTCTGACGTTCTTTGTCTGTCACATGATTAAATACAAACAGCCAGTCATATGCCTGATTTTCTTCTTCTGAAATAAACTTTGCTACATTTCCAAGATCTTCATATGTAACGGTCATAATATTGAGGTCAGCTCTTAACATATCTGAATTGTCAACAGCATTAGATCTTACATTCTCGTATGGTCCGCGGTCGTAAACAATAAGTCCGCTTTTATATGCTTCAAAACGGTCTTCTTCCGTGCTGATAGCTTTAACCAGATAATCATCTGGCAGTGAGGCGTTGTTGTCAGCTCTGTCAATGTAAACTTCTCTGTTATATCTGTTAGCAAGAGCTACTGCTAATGAACCAGCTGTGTAACTTGCTCCGCATCCGTGTCTAAAACTTGTAACAAATACTGAAATATGGCCAGAGAAATTGTTTTTAAACTTTCTTGCACGTCCATGATTTTTGTCAGAGAATTTAGGCATTTTAATCAGTTCTTTGAGCGATGGCTTTTCTGATGTTTCCTTTTTGAGCCGCTTCATTTCAGCCTTTTCTTCTCTTTCCATACGAAGCTGTTCTTTCTTTGCTTTCTGCTCAGCAAGTTTTTCTTCCCGTTCAGCCTGCAGTTTTGCCATTTTTTCTTCATGTTCACGTTTCTGTTGTTCAAGTTTTTTCTGTCTTTCGGCTTCACGTTCAGCTTTTAATCTGGCATCTTCTTCAGCTTTTTCTTTCCGGCGGGCTTCTTCTTCGGCTTTTTTCTTTTCAGCTTCTTCTTTTGCTCTTGCCGCTGCTTCTTCTCTTTCTTTTCTCTTTCTTTCAGCCTCTATTGCCTTCTGTTTTTCAGCTTCCTCTTTTTCTTTTTTACGTCTTTCTTCTTCTATGGCTTTCTGGCGAGCTCTTTCTGCCGCTTCTGCAGCTTCCTTCTTCTTACGTTCTTCTTCCTGCTTTTTCTTTAACTCTGCTTGTTTCTTTAATTCTACCTGTCTTGCGGCTTCTTCTTCAGCTTTTTTCTTTTCGGCCAGTTCTTTTTCAGCCTGTTCCTTGAGCTGTTTCTGACGTGCTTCTTCTTCTGCAGTCTTTTTAAGTTCTTCCTGCCGCTTAAGTTCTTCCTGTCTGACTTTCTCTTTTTCCTCGGCTTCTGCTTTTGCTTTAGCTTCAGTCTCTTCTTTTTTACGACGTTCTTCTTCCTGCTTTTTCTTTTTCTCAGCAGCTTTTTCAGCAGCTCTCTGTTCCTTTTTACTAAGTTCAACTGCTATTTCCGGAGCTGGAACATCTTCAAAATCATCAAAGTTTCCAAACTCATTTGCTTTTACATGATATTTTTCTTCTGCAAGACCTGCTTCTTCTCCCTCAGGTTCAGTTTTAACTGGGGGATTTTGAACAGGAATACTTTCTTCTGCTTTTTTATCTTTTTTCTTCTTTCCAAATAAGCTACCGAAGAAACCTTTCTTTTCTTCTTTAATTTCTTCCTTTTTAAATGGAAGCGCATCATAAGTCCAGTCTTTGTGATATACCGGATCAACAATGCCTTTTCTTCTTAAGGTGAGTCCAAGTTTTACAGCCAAGTCATATGGACACACCATTTCCTTTTTATCTGAAACGGCAATACATGTATATCCGTTGTTCTTAAACTCCTGAAATTCTTCCTTACTTGCACCGCTTAAAATAAGTTCGCACTTTGCATTTGATTCTGTAAGATATTCTCCAATATCTGAAATATTTGAAACATCACCTGATGTGCATAAATAAAGCATATCGTAACTGTTATCAAACTTCTGAAAAATAGTTACCTTGCCAAAATCATGAATTAAAATATCTTCTGTCGGCTCGGTCATACATCCCTGCGGATAAAAATGAATGTTATTAAATTCAAATGAACCATCTTCATTCTTTTTTACCTGTACGTCTGCATACTGGGGTTCCAAAACTGTATCGGGTTCAATTATTGCAACAGAGTTATCTCCTCCGGCAATATAATTGGCAGCATGTATTGCGAAACTACTGCATCCTGTATGGTCTTTTAATGAGAAAAATCCTATCTTAACTAAAGACACTTTTATTACCTGCCTTTCTTTATAAATGTATATATATAATCTTTAAAAATTCGATTTTGTCCAAACTAAATGGCAAAATTCTCTCAAATTAATATGGATTTTAAAGATTTTCACAAAAAAAAAGAGCAGTTAACAATAACTACTCTTCCTTTTACTTACATTGCAGCATCTAAAGCGGCTCTTACTTTATTAAGAGCAGTCTGCTTTATGTATGAGACGGATGATTTGCTCATTCCTATCTCATCAGCTGCCTGTCGGACTGTTACACCGTTTATGACAACAAGATTAATCACTTTCTTCTCATTGTCATTAAGCTGTTTGATAACTTCTCTTGCTTCTGCAAGAGTCTCTTTGTCAACAGCTATCTCTTCCGGTGTCTTAACAGTTGCAAGAGCTTTAGGCGAATACGTTTTATTTGTATCGTTGTTACTCTTTTCATCCATCATTACGTCCAGTGACGCAGGAATGAATGGATTTGAGTCCTTGCTCATTGCTTTGTACTTAAGCCTTGTTCTGTTTGACAGCTTAAGCCCGCCAGCAGAGTATTTTTTGTTTAATTCCACCATCACACGATACTTAATAGCAGAGTAAACATAATTACTCTTGTCCGAAAGATTTTTCCTTTCTGGATGTGCAGCATAGTCATTGAATACTGCAAGTACTGCAAGACAGCACTCCTGAAAGACGTCGTCATACTCAATACCGTTTGAAGAAAAACTCTTATAGACACCTCCTGTTATTTTATGCAGCAGGTTTGGCTGTTCCTCAATGAATGCCCCGCTGACTATTCCTGATGGCTGATTATTTTCGATCATTTGCAAATAATCAACCAGTTTCTTATCTTTATTCATATATTATTACCTCCTTTATTTGCTGATATATGAATTAATTGAAAAGTTCCATATAATAAAGATGGGTTTTGGTAAATGAACACTAATAATTTTCTGCACAAAAAAAAGAGACGCATGAAAAAATCATGCATCTCTGCGGCAGAAGTCTTTATGACTCCTTTACCTTGACAGCATACTGCTTGTCATCTACGACCTGAACATCGAATGTTACATCTGCATTTGTATGAAGAGTCTTAAAAGACTTATCTGACTCAATCGCTGAAAAATGAACGAAATAATCCTGTCCATTCTCTCCTGTTACAAATCCATAGCCCTTGCGGTTGCTAAACCATTTTACTTTTCCTGTCATTTCTTTTAATTCCTTTCTTTTCTTATGCGGACCGTTTTTCTTCACCCCTGCACATATTTATGTAAGCGAGTCCAATCAGCTGCGAATCTGAAATATCGTCCTGACTGATCCCGGTTTTACCAATTGACCACTGTTTAAGTTCTTCTCTCTTGCGCGGTACCTTTTCGCCAGCATCTTTTACGAGAGAATGCCACTGGGATGGTGTAAATTCCCAGAATGTTGTATCATGCATCATTGCCCATGTTTCTGCTGTTGCAATAGTTCTCTGCAACAGCTTATATGTTTTGATATTTTTTTTAAACGGAACATCTTCTATGACAATAATGTCAGGTTTTATTTTGTCTAAAAATCCAAGTAATGTTTCTCTCATGTACTGGGTGTGATTTTTATATTTCTGCCCGTCATAGAAAAATCTGTCCTGTTCTGCAATTTCTGCATTATGCCATATTGTGTAGCCTGTTGATGCTGTTGCTGCGTCTATTGATACCATTACGCATTTTTTGTTTGTGCCCATATATGTTACCTCACATTTTTTTCTATATTCTTATCCTACAATCACATTTTCGATGCCATAGTCTTCTCTCAAAGCTGCGATTATAAGCGGATAATCTTCATCATCATCTATGCTTAATGATTTTATAAAGGATATAGCACCTCTTTTTTCCACTTTATCAAGTACAAAAGTGTACTCTTCATCAGCATTTTCAAATGGAGTCAGCTGTCCGATAAACTCACACGAATATCCATACTCCATTGAAAATTCTATATCGTTATATCCTAACCGGCATGTTCTGTGAAAAAAGTCTTCCGGCTTAAATTTCTTATCTGTACTTACTGTTATCATAATAAAAACCTCTCTATATCAAATTATTAATTCCCCATAACGCTATTGTTACTACATATGCCGCACACAGCATATACGGACAGAACGCTTTTGGAGTCTTAAGATTTATTCCTTTCTTCAAATTACCTTCTTTTGCATTAATTATTACCATCATTACTGCTGCCACAAACAATACCAGACACCAGTACATGATTGCTGATTCAATTGCTGACACTGTTGATGTTGAAATAAGCTTTAGATAACAGCAGTTTCCAATTAAATATGAAAATAAAATATCTCCACTGTTATATCCGTTTACAAAATATACTGCTGCTGCCAACAACAGTATAATCAAAGTAAAACATGAAAAATGTTTCAGTATAATGCTTTCACAAATAACTGATAGTGGCACGAGTATGTATATATATCCAAATGTCACTAATTGTGTCTTCTTATCAGTAATGGCTGCAATCTGCATATATGACATGCATATAATAAGGAAGATACTCGTTACAATATTTGTATTTATGACTACCGGAAATGAAATAACTGCTTTTATTGTCAGCCATATAAGTTCTTTTTTGTTTAAGGCAATGTTAAAATGCTTATCATTTTTTATGCCATGTACACCATATGTTATAAGACCTGCATACAAAACTGCTGAAATTACATTGTTCATAATATTCAATCTTATCTCATCTCATCTACATATTCACATCAGTAGACATTCCTTTACTGTTTTTTGAAGTTTGTAAAAAACCTTACATAATATATATGGATTTTGAAAATAAACGGCAATAAAAAAAGACATCCTTTTTTTTTGAATGTCTTTTCTTTTGCTGTTTTACTTAGTGCTATCTGCTGCTTCTGTACTCTCTACATTCTCTGTTGCTTCTACATTTTCTGTAGACTCAGCATTTTCTGTAGCTGGCTCTGCTGTCTTTTCTGTTTTTGCAGGAATGATAATTGATGCTGCATCTTTCTGGTTAATATCCTTCTTTACCATAAGAAGATCTCCCTGACTGATAGCATTCTTGAAGCTTGCTGCATCATCTTCTTCAAGTTTGACTAAGAAAGTTGAAGCTACTGTCGTCTGATCTGCACTGTCAATCTTTGCATATGATGAATCATAAGCATTTTCAATATATACATTTTCTCTTGCAAGCTGATATGTTGTCACATCATCAGTTGTTGTAGATGTGTAAATATCAACAATATCTCCGCCACGGATTGTACCATTAACAGAATTTTCTGCTGAACCTGCTGCAAATGTGAGGCTTATAGGTTTCTTAAGATCTCTTGTATCTTTTGTCTCGTAATATCTGTCTGATGTTACAATTTCTCCGGCAGCAACATTTGTGAGAAATTTTCCTTCAATGCTCTTAATATCTGTAACTGTTGATTTTGTAACAAGATCTGAATTCACATTTTCTTTCTTGAAGTAATTTTCTGCATTATCTTTTGTGATAATAGTTCCCTGAGGAATATCAGCAGAAGCAATCACTACTGATGTTACATTTTTATCTGTAAGAATATATGATTCTACGAATGTAAGTCCTGTCCAGCCAATGATTGCTACAAGAATTGCAACAAGCGCTTTTGTAAGCGACTTATTCATTGGCTTTTTTTCTGTACGGGAACGTGTTTTTCCTTTTTTAAAAGCCATGTTTTTATTTCCTTTCTGCATATTTCTTTAACAAATGCATATTATTTTTTAAAGTAATACAGCCGCCGAATAATAGCGGCTGTATTAAAACAATACCATCTTAGTTGCCAGAATCGAAAATTGCACTCATTTTATCTGAAAGCTGCTTCATGATGGAATTATCTCCATAGTTTGTGTCTGAGTTACTTATCTGAGTCTTACCTGTTAAAATCCATGTTACGGCCCACTTAACGATCATCACGAGTGCCACGATAACTACCATGAAGATTACCTTACTGATAATATCTGAGTCTCCGTTTTTCTTTGCAAAGAGCTTATCGCATACAGCGTTCTTTGCGAGATCCATTCTGATTTTTGCATTTACCATTGCCTTGTCTAATGTATTCATTTTTTTAATTCCTTTCTTTCATATAACATTTATAGTTTATTGTTTTGTAAAAGTATCAGTTTGTTATAATACTGGTGCCCTTATATTAATTTCATTTCGCATGTTGTTTCCTCCTGACGTTTCCTTAAAGTACTTGATTTTCAGTGTTATTTTTTTTACCGCAACATATATGGGTTTTAAAAATTTACACTAAAACTTTCATTAATCTGTTAGTATTATTTTTTTACTGCAATGTATATGGATTTTAAAAATTTACACTAAAACTCTTTTGTCTGTGATACACTTTTTATTGAAAGATTATTTACCCGATTCACATCAGGGTTTGTATCTGCAAATAAATGTGGCAGGCTTAATTCAAATGAAAATGTTGCACAGACTGTTGGAGACGGCTTTAATATATCTATTCCATCAGTTTGTACTTCGTCTTCTGTCGCCTGTTTCTTTGTAACGGTTAATCCATTGAAAGCATTGCTCTCATTGCTCTTAATAGTATTAAGCTTTACAGCATTTATTTCTCCGGTAACGGCATAGCATACCCAGATTTCTTTTGTTTGCGAGTATTCATAAATCTTAAAATTGTCCAGTTTGAAATTTTGTGCTCCCAAAGCATTTGCTGCCCAGCCTACATTTCCGCCAGAAAAGCTGTCTGTTTCTGCAGATTTTAATCCCATAGTGCTTATAAGACTTTTTGCATATAAATTCAAATGTTTATATACTTCGTTCTGTTCTGTTGTATTGGCTTTGTGATTATTTCTTTCTCCATTCGGATTGTTAAAATCTGTTGAGCCTATACAGTACAAATCTTTGTGGTCTTTTCCATATTTATCAAGATCTACTGTTACAGCAGCCATTGTTGCCATATCTGCATCATCTTTCATATTAATCTTTAATGTTTCTATTGCTTTCATGTAATAGCTGAAGAAAAATAAAATAAACAGCAGAAATGCCATAAAGATTGCACCTATCATAGTAGAAAGGCCTTTTTTCTTCTGTTTTAATAGCATAAGAACTCTCCTTTCTACTGTTTTGATGTTGATTCCAAATGAATTGTCATCTCTGATATTTCATTTTTAAATGAGCCTATTGCAAACATATCAAAATCGGTCTTTTTATAAACCTTGATATTTAGTGTTACTGGATTTCCATAACCAGCTTCGGCAACAGTTGTGTCTGTAAACGCATTATTAAACTCGGTATTGTCATGAGTGTCGTTCTTACATGCATCACTTGTTCCATAAAAACCTTTATCCTTCAATCTGTTTATCAGTTCAGTTTTCTCTGCCGTTGTAAGGTATCCATCTGTTTCCATTTTTAACATAGATTCTCTTGCAATACCATTCAAATCATTTTTAGTCTGAATTGCTGAATTCGTATTAATTGTCCATATTAAAAGTGTTACTGCCATAAAAATGAAAATTAAAAGAGGAAGAATCTCATCAATAGATGCTGTTTTCTTTTTTCTAAATTGTTTTAACATTTTTATTCCTCCTTTACTTCATAATATCTCCAAGTGATTCCACAAGCTGATAGCCGGTTATATAAATAATAAGTGCGGAAATTCCTACAAAAAATGCAATGTTCATCATTTTTGTCTGTCGCTGCATTTTTATCTTTTCCTGCTCTGTTCGCAGTTTATTAATATCCTCAATCTGTTTTGATACATCATCCAGCATATTTGCAATCTGGCCTGTTCGCAGTGACTGTCTTAGAATAACTGTCAGGTTATCAATCTGCTCGTTATTGAATCTGGCATTAAACAATTCAACTGAGTCTTCAAGAGTAAGTTTTCTTGAAAGAATATTGTTGTTAAGTTCTGTAAGTCCTGCTTTTAAACGTCCGTTTGTAACAGAACGCTGACACTCAACAAGCGAGTCTGAGATAAATACTCCAGCTTTCGCATTAAGTTTTAATATTGTATAAATTGATACAATATCATCCTGCATTGCTTCATTATCTTTTTTATCTCTGCTTCGTGCCATAAAATTTGGTATCATAAAACCGAGAATAAATACCGCAATTGAACCTGTCAGCTTCCAGACAAGTCCCGGTGCAAATACCAGGCATGCTAACGCAAGCGCTCCTCCAATAACAATTTTTTCAAGAATAAACGTTGATGCATCCAGTGCATAATCATTTCTGTGATACAATACACCCATTTTTGACAGATAACCGTTAATACGTTCTCTGTTAAACAAATCACTTTTTGACTTTCCAATAGCATTATCAACAGCTTCTTTTGACAGGGCAACAAATTTTGACTTATGATCAAGGCCAAACATTACCGCACTGTATCCATAAGCAATTACTATTGCGAGAAATACATATTTTGCGATTTTTACGAATGTAAATAAATTCATCTTTATCCCCCTATCTGCTCTGCTTCATGAGCTTCATAATTTCAATCAGAATAATAAGCATAAGTCCTGCAAGAATTATCTGACCCGGAAGTGTATGAAATACAATATTTATTGCATTATCAACCATTGTTCCTACCATATAAAACATTACTACTCCCGCAATAGCAAGAATTACTGTTTCAAAAAGAGCATTCTTTATAATGTTTCTTTCTTCCTTTTTAAACATAATGTATGCTCTGACTGATTCACGGTTGTCTTCTATTACTTCTGAATAATTTTCATTATGAGTTGCGCATGATTTAAGCGAATTTAAAATCTGTTTAAGTTTCTTATGATTTGCTTTATCTGCCATATGTTTTAGTGCCAGCGGAACATTTCCATCAGTTTTTATTTCCGAATAACACTCTTCTGTCATTGACCTGAGTGGATCCTTCAAATATGGTACTGTTCTGTGGAGCATTTCACCGATTGTATTTTCTGATGAACTTACATTATCAAGCATATTGATGAACTTAACTATCTCGTTCTCAGTATTAATATAATTACGGTTGATTGAAATCTGTATATATACAAATACAAGCATTCCCATAATTGCTGCTGCACCAAGCGAAATAATTGCTGCTTTTGTTATAATAAAAGCAATAAGTCCGATTATTCCACAGAGTAGAATTACTGTAAGAATAAAATTGCTGACATTAAGTTCTGGAAACTTATCTTTAAGACCTGATTCATTGAGCATTTTTGTAAGTTTATACATTCTCGAATCATCTTCAAAGTCTCCTTCAAGCAGCGATCTTTTTCTGTATTCCTCGTTCCTTAACTCTTCTTGTTTTTTCACATCATTCTTAAACTTTGCCATTTTCTTTGCAAACCAATTATGGTTTATCAGATATGTCACAATTAAAAATACTGCAATAAATACAAGAATGAACGTTCCGGCATGCATATACACCAGTGCTTTGTTTGTACTCATTAAAGTATCAAACAGTGTTTTGATAAGTTCCATGCTTATACCTCCTCATTTTTATGTTCTATGTTATATTTCTCCATAATTTCAAGGTATTTAGCTTTCTCTGGATGGTCTGCGTCAAAGATTGTGTCGTAAATGAACTCACCGTTTTCATCAATTCCTCTTATCTCTGAAATCTCCTGAATTTTATACTGTTTCATAAAGATTACAACCTTCATGGCTGCAAGCATCTTGATTACTTCGTGTCTGTCATAACGTGTTGCACGTACAATGTAATCGACAAGCTTATTCATACCTTCTGTTGAACTCTGTCCATGGGAAGAAGTCCAGCATTTGTGTCCTGTATATGCAGCATTCATAAATGATTCAGCCTCATCACCCTTAATCTCACCGATTACGTAGTAGTCAAGGTCGGTAAGAAGACCATTGGTACCAATCTTTTTGAGGTCGTAATTTATCTTGCCTTCGCCCTGAGACGTAACAATATGTTCAAACATAATATCCGGATGAACATTTGAGAAAAGTTCATCTGCTTCCTGAATAACTTCTACCGAATTATCAAATGGAATTTTGTCAAGCATTGCATTCATAAATGTTGATTTTCCTGATGCACCTTTTCCCGTAACCAGAATTCCTGAATATTCTTTTGCAATCATTTCAAGATATGGAATCATATCCTTTGGAATCATATAGTTCTCTTCTTTTGTAGTGAGCTGCTCCAGATTTTTCTTGTTCTTAAGAATCTTTCTGATATGTACAATTGGATAACCTGATGAATTGATAACTGGACCAGTAATGTTAAAACGAAGTCTTGCCTTATCGTTTCCGGTTACATCTGTAAACTTAAGTATTGCATTAATATCTGTAAGAGAAACCTTGTTCTTTGCACAGATATTGTCAACAAACTTAATGTAATCAGACTTATTTTTAAACCTGACATCTGTTCCAATTCTCTTGCCGTATCGCTTTAATCTGATATTTCTTTCGTTGTAAATCTTAATATCTGAAATACGGTCGTCATTAAGAAATTCTTCAATGATGTAATATCCCCAGATCCATTTAGTGAGCTGTCTCATTGCATCTGCTATCTGTTCTTCATCTGTTGAATATGCATGGAGCTCGTCATGAATAAGGTCAAGGAATTCTTCCTTTGAAATATTTCCTGACTGGATATTGGTCAGATATTTATTTCCGGGAGCGCTGGCTATTTCCATTGCTTTTTCAAATAAGTCACCGTCATATCGTTTTTCAGTTGCTTCTGTCTCAGAATCTGTCTGTTCTATTTGTTCATACTTTTTTCTAAATAAAAACATTTCTTTTCTGTGACTGCATATGCAGTACTCTCCTTTCAGTTAATCTGAAATTTATATGGATTTTGCAAAATAACAGTAAATATCATTGATTTTGCTGGAATTAATATGGATTTTAGAAAATAACGCAAAAAAAAGAGACTGGACTTATTCCAATCTCTAACACTTACTAATAGGTAGAAACTCTATTTTACAAATATCATTTCCACCAAGTTATCCTTTCCCGGCAGAGGCCTTGCCGCTATAAACGTCTCCCCACTGCTTTCCTTAAGGTCAATATAAAAATCAACCTCTTGCTTTAAAACTTTCATTTTGTACATATCTCATCCTCCTTTTTTTTGTGCGAAAATAATCAAAATAAATATGGAGTCTGCACAAAAAGTAAGAGAGAATTATCTTTTTAGACATTCTCTCTTTGAAATATTATTCAACAAATTTATTGTAAACCATAACCTTTGAAACGGCTGATTTCCATTCAGGATGGGCATTTGACACATCGCCTGATTTTGCAACGCCATTCAACTTTTCGGTTTCTACAATAAATTCAGAGCAGCATCCTGATGCTACAGTAAATACATGATCCGAATCAGTGTGTTCATCGGATTTTGTATCTCCCATAATACAATGAATGACCGTACCATTTTCAAGGACAAGGTCTATGTACTGACCTATTCTTGTACCAAAAGCTGTTCCTACAGCTATACAGTATCTTCCGTTAATCATCCTTATTCCATCATCATTTGTGTAGGCGACCGTGTTCTGAAGCTTATATTCATAAGTTCCTGTTGAAGTAATTGTCCTGTAGTCCATATATGTTTTCTGTCCATGATATGATGGATAAAACGGAATCAGGTTTGTGACAGGAGTTTCTGCATTATCTGAAAAACTTGACAATGGTACATATCCTGTCTGGTCATTTACTGTAACCTGTATTTCCGATGTAGACACCATGCCTGACACCTGTGCGGCATCATTATAATTAAGAGTGAATAAAGGCTGCGTCATCTCTTTATCCGCATATGCCTGACAGTAATTATTTGCATAAAGTACTGGTCCTGACCATTCAATCGCCTGCGATGGTGCCGCTTCCGCAACCATTGGCGTATCATTTTGTTCGATACTGACTTCATGTTCATTATTTACATCCAGAAACCCTGTATTTGGATGTGTTAATGTTATATAATCTGCATTGTGCAAGGATGAAGCAATCATCTCCTGTGTAGCACATGCTTTTGTAAATCCTTTGAAATCCGGCTGTGGCATGTCCTTTTTGGGGGCATAAGCATTTCCATACAAAACCGCTGTTAATACAATCAGAGACACTGACTGCATGATTTTCTTTTTGTTTATCATAAAAATTACCTTTCATATATTACAAATTTGTTACAATATATATGGATTGTGTAAAATACACACTAAAATACCCGCAGCAAAACCGCGGGTATTCTTGATTATTTCCACGTAGCAAGTTCTCTCTTGTACTTTGGATTCCTTAAAATTTTCAACGCCTGCGCTTCAATCTGTCTGACTCTTTCTCGACTGACACCATATGACTGTGCAATTTCTTCAAGAGTTTCTATTCTACAGTTATCAAATCCGAAACGCCTTTTAATCACATCAACCATACGTTTTGTCTGCTCAATACTTCTATTTGACCTTGTCGATGTTTTATTGTTGGCTTTTGAAAGGATTTCGATAATACGGTCTTGAAACTGGTTTACTTCTACTTTTTCAAAATCAACATTTCCTTTTGGATCAGGAACTATCTCTCCTACTTCAGTATCGCCCGGTTCTTCGGAATTTTTGCTCATTGTACAGTCAAGGGAAATATAATTAGACTGACAATCTATAATAATAAGAACGTTTCTGACCTTTTCTTCCGATATATTAAGTTCCTTTGCAATATAATCTACAGGAGCATTGTTATCATGAGTCTGTTCCCATTTTCTCTGGGCCTTTTTAACTTTAATAATAAACTCATGAATATGTACAGGCTGTCTTATCAGGTCATTATCGTTTGCAATTGATCTTGTGCACGCCTGATTAATCCACCAGTATGCATATGTTGAAAATTTATATCCTGTAGTGTAGTCATATCTGTCAATTGCCTTGAGCAGACCTAATGATGCCTCATCAATAAGATCTATTGGCTCCATATGCTTCAAATTCTTATAATATCTTTTTGCTACATAAACTACGAGACGAATATTTCTGTTAAATATTTCATCTTTAAGCTGTTTTCTTTTATCTTCTGATTCTGCTTCGCCTAATTCTTTAAAGATTTGTTTCTCTTCCGCTTCTGTAAAAGGCTGCCATTTTGACATTTCATACATATACATGGATAATGGATCATTAATTCTTGAGTCAATAACGTCATTCACATCTGTTTCATTTATAAATTCATCAACTGCTTTATTTATATCTTTTTCATCTATATTTGTGTTTAATGCCATAAGCTCATCTATTGTTGCCATAATAAATATTTCCTTTGTAATATATCAAAATAGATTTGATATGTTATAAAATTGTTACACAACCCCACAGGCTTGTCTGTGGGTATTAGTGAGTTACTTTTATAATATTTAAAATGTTAATTTTGTCCAAAAGAGCAACTCATTTTTGTGAAAATTTGACATTGATTTTTCACAAAAAAGAAGAAACTGTACAAAAATACAGTTCCTCTTTTTGTTTAAGCTACAATTCTTTTTTTAAAATTAGAAATCTCTTCTTTCCATGCAATCTCCCACATTTCGAGATTATCAAGAACTGTTTTTCTGACAGCTTCATTATCCCTGCTGTCGGCAACTATTTTGTCTCCCATAGTAACGACATTCTGCCAATCCTCATCTGTCATTTTTAAAAGCCCCTTGTTTTCAATGTAAACATCCATCTCAAGAAGCTTCCTTTTGGTCCAAATAGTCTGTGCTTCGTTCATACTCAATTCCTCCTTTATGTATGATTTTAATATGCTATAAAGGTGGATTTTGATTGTGCAGAAGAAACATTGGACGTAAATCCTGAATACCGGCAGCTATATCCCTGTCTATATGGTAGGATGATCCTGTCAGGAATCTAAGGAATCCCATGGTGCAAGCCGTGGGAGGATGTCAAAGTTCTTCAATATCCTCTGTGCTGTTGTCTTCGTCAGCAATATCCTGTTCTTCTTTAATCTCAGCAATTGAATCAGCAAGTGTTTTCTGGTTGATGTTCGTATCGTCAAAAATTTCAAGTCCTGTTTTCTCAAGTAATTCGCTCATAGCGCTTACTGCTTCCATTTCAGTACATCCATCAAATGCACCAGCGCCAATACTTTCAACATTATCTGGAATAAATAAACCTTTCATGTCACTATTTTCAAATGCAAATGGCTTAATTTCTGTTTCTGATGCATTAATCATATATACATCTGATGACATTTCTTTTACATTGTTAAGCTCTTTTGTCGGATCAATTCCATGCTGCATGAATATATTTGCATCCTCAAAAAGCTTCTCATAATCTTTAAGTGGGAACGGTCCCTCATTTAAGTGTGTAAAGTCCGCGTTCTCAACCCATTTTTCATACTGCGGATCCGAGAAATTCATGTATTTAAATGTGTTTTCTGCAAGATCCGGCATCTTTTCTTCAAGAATTGGTTTGATGTTTTCCTCGAGCCACTGCTTATTGCACAGTATACCCTGTTCTTTATATATCTTTGCAGCAGCTACATATATAGCATGGTCTTCATCCTTGAATATTGCTGCTCTGTCAGGACCTATTTTATCCCTTACATACTTATCATAGACAACATCCTGCTTCAAATGGTCATCAATGCCTACATACATAATAGGGTTATCTGCTTTAAGCATTTGATTGTGTTCTCTATAGGTTTCGATATGAGTTTTCTGGCCAAGTGGACCTTTCTCAATATCATCAGCAAGTTTTGAGTGATTTCCCATCCACGATTTTGTCTCATCGGCAGATATATCCATATGATTTGGAAATTCTATATATGAAATCTGTCCGTTTTTCGGATTTTCCTCAAAATGACTTAATTCTCTGTCTTTTGTATATGCTCTTATAGCATCAGGGAATATTACTGCTGCAATATACTCTTTTTCATCTGTGGTATGACCATTCATCATTGAGGTCATAATATGTTCAATACTTAACATTCTTTTCCCCTCCTTTTACATATTCTGTTTTCTTCGCTCTGTAATCATAAGCAATATTGTCTGCTTGTCTTTCATTCTGAAACAGCATAATATCTTCCTTACTGCTACCAAAATATATTCTATGTATTTTTGTTGAATAGCATAAATACTGTCCATCCTTAACAATTACGTAATCTTTCTGTTCATTCAATTAAATATCCTTCCTTTCTTAAAATATACTATATATATGGATTTTCTTTATAAATGACAATAATTACATAATAAAAAGAACACAGCATTTCTGCCATGTTCTTTTTACATTGTATTAAAATCAATTAATTAACCAGATGTGTATGAAGTCTGTCAGTAATTGATATTACCCCTTTGCTTGCGTAATCTTTTGCACAATAGAATGATGCTGTTGTTCTCAGATCACATTCATTTTTATTGTAAGGTTCAATAGGAACTGCTGTTCCTGATACTGTTCTACTTCCCTTATATGGGATTTCAACTGTATCAACAGTTTTGATGTCATATGTTCCATCAGCCTTTTTTGGCATATAAGTGTTTGCTGTTGGTATATAAGCCGGAATTTTTATTCCATTTGTTATTCCATTCAGCCATTTGTCACCGTTTGTTTTATATGCCTTAACGCTTGTATCATCCAGATAAAGCGGAACAATGAACGGATAATCTGTTATTCTTGCACAGCCTCCACTTAATGCAAGCCTGTTGTCTACATAAGCACCATCCACATTTGCAATAGTACCAAGATTCTTTACAGTCTGTCCCTTTGCAACATCAGTCTGTGCTGCTGCCTGAAGTGCAGGTGGGAAGTTTACATCAATGGCTTCTACATATCCATATGTTACAATATGAACTTTACCGGACTGATTGAGTAAGAATGCAGGTCCTTCTGCTGAATGACCGTCTTTGTCTTTTCCATCCTTGCCAATAGCATATGACGTATCTGGTACTTCCTTGTCATCTCTTATAATCTGACTCCACATACTGATGTTTGTAACAATATTGTTCTCCGGATCAGATGAAGGTGGAGTTACTGACGTTGGTTTGTTTGGATCATTGCTTGGCTCTCTGTCCTTATAGACACTTATGTTGCCAGCTTCATCGCAGGCATATACTTTAACCTTAAGTTTTCTGCTTGTGCTAAAATCTTCGTAAAGATTTGGCTTGTTTTCGCTTTCGTCCACTGCAATGTATGTGCCATTATATTTGTCACCGGATATACGATTGCACTTATAAGATTTGGAAATATTTGCATTTTCCATATCAGTTACAACTGCCCAGACATGCTTAATCCCTGAAACAGAATTCTCATTTCCATTATCAGAAATTGTTGCTGTAATTTCTGTTCTCATGCCTTCCGGATTAACTCCTGCCACTGTTCCTTCGCTGTCATAAATCATACTTGTGGTTCCAGCTAAAGGATTTTTAAGTGTGCCGGTCTTTACCATAAAGCTTCCGGTTGGTGCTGTTTTGTCAATCTTTACTGTAAGATTTCTGGTTGCTGTAGAATTGTTTGAATCATCAGTTGCAATTCCGTGGAATACTTCAATTCCTTCACTTGTGTCATACTTAGATGATTTAACCTGTTTAGTATTATCTGAAGGAGTAAATTTGATTTTATTCCACTCATTGCTGCCATTGTATGTTGTAAGCAGTTTTATACCGGCGCCATTATCATATGAGTAAAGGTCGAGTGATACATTACTGTTTATCCAGTTTGTAGTCCATGTTCTGCTTCCAAGTCCATCCAGAGTTCTTGTAACAGATGTGCTTGTTGTTACATCTTTTGAGCCTTCTATTGCAACAGCAAGTGCTCTTGCATAATCAGGATCATTGATATTTCCGCTCTTTGTAGCTCTCAGATAAGTCTTGCTTGCGTCAGGTGGAGTTGTGTCTTTCCACTGGGCATAAAGCGTTGTGTCTTTTCCATCACAGATGTTGCGGACGCGTTCCTTATCCTTATATGATGTTTCTGAGCTTCCATCAGCCTTTAAATTCCACTTGTCAAAAGTCCATCCTTCAAGCTTATACTTGTTTTCATGCAGATTTTCCCACTTATCATAAGTAAGAGTCTGAACTTCCATGGTTCCCGTCATTTGAGTAACAGCCTTTGAAGGTTTATTGCTGTTAAATGTAATCTTGTAAGTTGTTGCTTTCCACTGTGCATAAAGTGTTACGCTGTTTGAATCGTTAAAATTATTCAGATTATAGATTTCTCCCTTATCAGAATAACGTGTTCCGGTTCCATCAGCTTTTGTGTTCCAGCCGTTAAATACCCATCCATGTAACTTGTACTCACTCTTATTGAGCTTTGTCTTTGTATCATATTTAACTACCTGATCGGCCATTGTGCCGGTGACTTCATGTGTTGCGTTTGAAGGCTTATTCTTATTAAACTTAATGGTATATGTGTCCGGCGTCCACTGTGCATAAAGAACTCCGTCTGTTCCATCTGTTACGTTAATAACTCTCTCTCCGGCCTTATATGACTTGCCACTTCCGTCCGCTTTTGTGTTCCAGTTAACGAACTTCCAGCCTGGCAGCTTAAATCCATTCTCAGCAAGATTTCCATATGAGTTATAAACATGGTTTGTTGGTGCAGTTGATCCTGTTACGTTATGAGTTGCCTGAGCAGGCTTATTTTCCTTATAGGATATAACGTATTTCTTTGGTTCCCAATGAGCATAGACTATTGCATCCTCTGTCAGATGCCACTTGCCGTCTTTCCAGTATTTTCCGTCATTGGTGCACTTGCCAGTCTTATCATATATCTGTGTTCCATTTTTCTTTGCGGTATACCAGCCTTCAAAGGTATAGCCGGTTCTCTGCGGATTAAGGTAAGCTACATCATTAAATGTTGTTTTGTCATACGTTGGCGATAATGTTGCAATTGTATTTACTTTTCCGTCTTCAAGAACTCCGCCGTCCAAATATCCGCCATTTGCATCCAGAGTAAGGGTATAATTATTAGCTTTCCAGTGTGCATATACCGTAACATTGGACTCCTTAATCCATTTACTGTCTTTCCAGTAAATTCCATTGTTATTACAATTACCCTGAGCATTATAAACCTGAATTTCTCCGTCTGAGCCATCTTCATTCTTAATTTTTTCGTACCATCCAATGAAAGTGTAACCGGTTCTAACAGGATTTAATGATGAAACATTATTATTATCCTCATGATTATACTTCACTGTTCGCTGAGCAGTCGTTACGGATTTATTGTTATCTGTAATATTTCCACCATTTGCATTAAATGTTACAGTAAATGTTCTTGGAATATAGTACACTTTAACAGGATTTTCCTTTGGTATATTTCCGGTAACTGTAAATGAGTTCACATTTCCAAATCCCGGAACAGCTATCTTATCAAGTTTATATCCTGTGAGATTACATTTCTTCAGGTCAAGACCTTTAACCGTGTACTGCTCATTGTAGTAAGCATTCTCAGCAAAAGTATCATACAATACACCGTCCACATAACGTTCTGTAACTATCTTATACTGCAGTCTGTCATAATAAACATTAACAGTTGTATCTTTTATTACAATAAAACCGTTAGCAGCATTTTCTCCTGTAGCAGCATTTGTCATTCTTGAATAACTGTAGCCGCTAGGGATTATTGTTGTTTTTGGTGTATATAATGTGCTTTCTTCTACGGTATCCGTAACTCTTTTACTGGTATCTTCTTTATAAGAAGTCTCCCCATCCTGAAAATAATGTTTAACTGTTACAGTATAGGAAACCTTAGGACCATGTCCCGGTTTACTGTTAGAGTATGCATAAAGGGTTACATTATTACAAGGCATTGTAAACTTATAAGAAGCTTCTTCTGATACTAAAGTTTCATCTTCATACTCCCAGTCAACGAATTCATAATCATCGTTAAGTTCTGCACCTATTGCCACTTCTTGACCATATGTTTTATACTGAGTCCATGTGTTATTAATATTTGTATCACCAGCACCTATAAGCTTTTTAAATCCTTTATCGCCATCTGCAATCTTAAGAGTAAGCTTATAAGAATTTCTGCTGTAGTAGTAATTTACAACAGTACTTCCATCACCCTTAATTTTAACGCTGATAATTCCATCATCCACTGATTCAGGTATCTGGTTTGAGCCTGTGCACGATTTATCTTTATTAAGAGTAAATCCTGTGCTGTCAAAAAGAGTCTTATCTGTTGTTGGAAGAACTTTTTCAATACTATCTGTTTTTGCGCTTTTCGCTTCTTTTGTAACATACTGATAATTACCATCTAAATCTTCCTTATAGTAATTAATCGTATATTTAATATTAAGCGCTTCCCACTGTGCATACACTGTAGTACTGTGAGTTTCCATATACGTTATGCTAGTGTCAGCTGGCCATTCCTTGCCCCATGTTCCATCAGCGTTCTTTTCTCTCCAGCCAGTAAGTTTATATCCTGTCCGATAAAAAGTATTATTAGTAGCCCTTACATGATAAACTGTATTGTATGATACACCATCACTGATGGTCTCTTTGCCCGTAGATGTTTTGCCACCATTACCAATATAATGGAAACTATACTGGTTTTTTGTCCATTTGGCATATACTGTGGTTTCACCTTTACTGTTTACGTTAGCTTCTTCTGTTTTGTTACGATTTTCTTCATGAAAATAAGTAGGAGTTGTTGTAACCATACCATCTTCATTTACTACAAAATCTCCTTGACCGTTTGGCTGTGTATAGTAACCACCGAATGTATAACCAGTTTTCTGTGGTGTTTTGATACTGCATACAGATGAACCATCAAGAGTGGTATCTGTATAGGTAATCTTAGCCCAGCCATTGCCTGAGTTGGTTCCATTAGACATCTGACCTTCTGTTACACCACCTATATGGCCTGAGCCGCCACCGGCTCCTCCGTTTTCGACTGTACTGCCACCGCCATACCAGCCGCCGCCACCGCCGGAACCATAGTTTATGTAACTTTTGTTTTTATAATAAGGATAATTTTTGCCTTTACCTCCTTGACCAAAAGAACCACTTTCTCCTTCATTAGTCCAATTATATTTTTTACCGCCATTTTGATTATCTCCATCTACAATAGCATGTATTACTCCGGCTGCACCACCAGAAGATTGTGTTCCTCCACCGGCTTTGGTATCTGCAAAGAAAACCCCTCTAGTATTAAATTGTTCTGCTGTGCCACCAGAAACACCACCACCAGAGCCACCTGCGCTCCGGTTGTACCAGTCAGATCCGGAACCGCCACCGCCTCCGGCAACAATTAATACGTCACTTCTATATGCGTTATAGTTTTTCAGCTCGCCCCTTGCCGTTAAAGCGATATGTGTAGCACCACCGCCTCCGGCTCCGTAAGGTCCTGATCCTCCACCACCGTTATAAGCACCTGTTGTCTGTCCGTATACTCCAGCGGCTCCAACATATATATTGATAGTCTGACCTTTTTTAAGTTTTACTTTTCCAGATGAATAGCCGCCTTTTCCGCCATCAGTACCATTTTCTCCACATCCCTGCGCACCTGCAGCTTCAAGTAGATATTCACCATCGCAAGGTGCAGTGAATGTCTGAACGGAACCAGTGTAATTAAAATATTTCTCTACAACATTATATTGACCAAGTTCTTTTGCATTATATGAAATGGTAGCCCAGCCATTGCCATGGTTTCCACCATTTGTCATTGAACCATTTTCTACTCCGCCAATGTAACCGGAACCACCGAGGCCACCTGTCATTACGCAGTTACCATGCATAAAAGCACCGCCCCAGTAGCCTCCGCCACCGTTATAGAATCCTTTATTCTGAGTTTCAGCTTCTAAATAATAAATAAAGCCATAAGGGCTACCTGAATAAGGATTACTTAAACAGCCTCCACCCATATTTGAACTAAATTGTTCATATCGTGTGAAATTAAAATGTCCTGTTTGATTAGCGCCTTTGTTAACAGTTGTATATATGTTTGCATAATTATAAGGGAGTGCAGTGATATAAGCTACGGTTCCAGTTTCAGCTCCACCACCAGCTGCACCATTTACAGCTTTGCCATTATAGTATGTGGCGCCGCCGCCTCCTCCAGCAACAATAATACGATTGTCTATTCCATTGCCACCTTTTCTGATGTCAGTAGCTCCACCACCGGCCACTATTGAGCCCCCAACATAAGTGCCATCTGCGGCTACTCCTGACCAGCCAGAATCACTTCCGTTATATGAACCACTGTAGCCGGATGGTTTGTTGCCAACCTCAATCGCAAGTGTTTCACCCTTCTTAAGTTTAATTTTACCTGTAGATGTACCACCATCACCTCCGTAACTTTGCGCAGATTCTTTGGGAGTAATATTGTGGTCTCCACCCTGCGCGCCTGCAACAGTTAGCGTATATTCGCCATCAGCAGGTGCAATAAAGTACTGAGTATTTCCTGTGTAGTCAAACTTTACTGTAGCAATTCCTGTGCTTACATCATAATCCCCCATGGTTGTATAATTAAATTCATTATACTTTTCATAGAATGCAGCTGTTCCTTTGTCAATATCTGCTCCCTGGTTATCAAGCTTAATTTTGTAATCCTTTGGCACCCACTTGGCAAAAATTGTTGAATTGGCCGCAAACTTTGTATTTACATCATTAATGGTTCCATCCGATGTTATGATTTCTTCGCCATGAGATGTTTTGTAATTATTCTGTTCAGTCCAGTAACCATCAAAAATATAGTTGTCTTTCTGAGGAATATCTATCTTTCCATTTGAAAATGTGCTTGTAGCTTCACTGTTACTATAAAATCCGACACTGTATTTTTCGTAAACATGTGTAGTTCCTGACTTGGTTGCACCCTGATTGTCAAGAGTAATGTCATAAATGTTCGGAGTCCAGTATACATACACATATTTGCTGTCGTTAGCAAAAGCATTATTTGACGCTACAATATTTCCATTCTCGTCTATATACTTAGTTCCTTTGCCATTTTTTTCAGAAAAATAACCATTAAATTTCATACCGGTTTTTTTAGGAACAATTACATTTGATATGCTGCCACTTCCATCAGCATATTTTCCGGCAAAGTCACTTTCATAAATTTTGTTACTGTACCAGCCATAATCAAATTTTTCGTAAATATATGGTGTTCCGTCTGATGTAGCATACTGGTCATCAAGTATAAGCATATACACATTTGGTTTCCACTGAGCATACATGTTTACTGTTGCTCCATTTATACTTGTAAGATTTTTTATATATGAACCATTTGAATAATCAGTACCTTTATCATTCGCCTGTGAATCCCAGTATCTGAAATCCCATCCTTTGATGCCATAACTGTTCTTACTAAGATTTGATGTATATCCTGCTGACTTTATTTCATTATTATAAGAATGAGTTGAATTAGTCATAATTCCCGTCACATCATTGCTTGCCTTGCCCGGTTTGTTCTTATTATATGAAACATAATATGTAATTGGTGTCCAATGCGCAGTCAGTACTGTATCAGCATCAGTTCCAAAAGATGATCCCGGATAATATGTACCACCATCGCTTCCATCCCAGTAATTAAAGATATATCCTGTTCTGGTAGGTTTTTGAGACGAAAGGGGTAAAACATAACCATATGTCTTAATCTGATTTCCCGGTGCGCCTGTACCGCCATTTGCATTATAAGAAACGGTGTGTGTCTGAGGCTTGCCGTAAGCAGTGTAACTTAAATCACTTGTAACCTTGACACTAAATGAACTTGAACTGCCTCCATTATTTGACCAGTAATTGAAATCATATCCTGTAGAACATGTTGCACTGATTGTCGCCCAAGCGCCGTAAACATAAGTGCCGCCGCCTGATACACCAGCGATGCCAGTGCCGGAATAAACATATACATTTCTGTATAGTCCTTCAGGAGATTTATTGTAATAATGTCTTAAGTCGTCAGGATGTCCCCAGCCTCTAGCTTTTGAAATGCCTTCAAATGTATCATACACTTCGCCTGTTGTATTGCCCCAGTCGTTAATAGTACCATTAGGTGTATTTGACTTTGCAGGTACTATACTCATTACAGCATCAAAATAAATTTTGCCTGCGCCACTATTAATGGCAGCCTGATTACTGAAACGATTTCTGAGATCGTTAAAGTTTACATAGTATAAATTATATTCTGTACCGCCTGAAGTATTTGTCGCACACCTTGTAAGATAGTTTCCACCTAATTTACAGTAAACCGATTCCTGATAATTTCCGTTCAAATACAAACTTGCTTTCCAGCCAATAGTCCTGTATCTGGTATGATTAGCAACTGCTTTTGTTCCAGCTGAGCCAAAATACACTCGCGGTTCACCATTTACTACAGAAAATATACATCTGTCTCCATATGTATTGTAGTAATCGGCAGCATTATCCCACGTTCCTGCCTTTACGTCAGTTTTCATGCCTATAATAAATGCTATTGCAAACATAAATACAGGCAATAATACATTTAAGATTTTTCTTTTGGTAATCTTTATCATGATGATTTCTCCTTATATTATAATGAGTCAGCCATTCAATCAGACTGCTAAATTAGTTCTATCTGCTATTTACAAACTTGGATTTTGCAAAATTACGGAAATATATCCGCTGAATTGCGAGCAAAACACTCTATAATATATATGGATTTCGATAAATGACAGGAAAAATCTGTTAACAATTTGAAATGACCAAATCATTTTGACAGAAAAAAAAAGAGAACCTACATTTTCTGTAAGTTCTCTAAAAATCAGATGTTACTCTACCAAATCTTTACAATAAAAAAGAGTCCCTCTTTTACGAAAGACTCTTTTAAAACGTTTGTTTTTACTGAGATATACTAAAATTTGTTTTATATGCAATTCTTGCATCGCCATTCATTTCGCCGGTTGTATACATCTTACCATAATAATAATATGGAGTGCCTGCAATAACACCATTTAATGTGTAATTCTGTCCATTATCGACAAGTATTCGAGAATCTTTGCAACTATTTGAATATCCAATGTTATATCCTCTACTAATCAAGTAATTGCCAGCTTCATTTTCAGCATCAGCTCCACTGCATCCGCCACTAAGCCATTTCTGCACAATACTATCAATGTGTGACTTTTCTTCAGCAGTAATACCGTGAGCAACAGAACCATCATACAAAGTTTCAGCTACACCAGCTTTAGGATTAGCCGGCTGACTTGCAGCTGAACCGCCGCCATTAGATGATGACTGTGAACCTGACGAACTGCCTGCTGATGAACTGCTACCAGATGAACCACTTCCTGACGAAGAATTTTTCTTTGAATTTTTATTCTTCTTGCCTGAGCCTTTGTTGCTCTTGTTGTCAGAAGTTCCTACATTGTTATTATCTGTATCGCCAGAGTTATCAGAAGTCTCTGCTGCTGGAGCGTTTACAGTAATATTACTGACAGCACTATTGTGTAAGCCATTACTATCAACAACAGTATATGCTGCCTGATATGTCCCAGCTGCACCTGTATTTACTGCCGAACTATCTACCTGCACTGAGCTTGTTATATCAGCGCCTTTGCCATCAGTTGCTGTGACACCAGCCATGTAGTCAATGGTATCGCCTACAGTAATAGTTTTGTCAGTAACTCCATTTATGGTAGGTGCATTGATAACAGAAATCTTTACAGGCACTTTTGTCTCGTTACCGGCGTTGTCTGTAACAACAATATTGTTGTCATAGTCTCCTGCTGTAACATATGTAATCTCATCATTGCTTGTAAGATTTACATCATCCAGCATGCTGGATGGATACGGTGAAACCGTATCATCACCTACAGCAATTGTCTGTGACTGCGTTTCAGTTGATTCGCTCGAAGATACCGAGCTCTTGTCAGTTGCTTCTGTAGATTCAGTAGTCTCTGTTCCCTGAACATTGTCAGTCTCAGGCTTTGTTTCAAACTCAGCCTTTATATTGCCTGATGCCTCAGTAACTGCAGCCAGACAATCTGTTACATGAACCGCTGTTCCTGTCTGTACTGTAATGCTCTCCTTGGCTGTTGCTTCCGGTGCTACTGTGTCCTTAATCTTAACAGTTACCTTGTATTCTTTCTTGTTGTAAGTAAGTGTTACGTCATACTTACCCTCTTTGTAAAAGTTTACTTTCTTGGTATCAATTTTTACATCCTTTGCCTTGTCTTTGCTTACATCCAGTATATCTGTTACTTTGATGCCATCTTCCTTGCCAAGCTCTACTGTTACAGACTTTGAAAGTTGCTTAGGTCCACCACAGGCCGTAAGCGTTGTAATTGTCATTGCTGCTATAAATGCAGCTGCTGTTTTTTTCTTCATTGTTTATACTCCTTTTCGATAAAATATACATGTAATCCTATATGTTGTGTTTACTATTAGTTCTTACATATATATAGTATTTCACTATTTAATTTTGTCCAAAGCGAATTGGAACTTTTTATGTGATATTAGTATAGCACGTTTAGCGATAGGAGTATAGACCTATGTTTGAAGAAATTTATAATATGTTTATGGTTAGGTTTATATGTAGGTCTATACATAAAAAAAGAGACCACATTGATATGGTTTCTTTCACAGAAAAATAAGGAGTGGAAGCTGCCGTCTACTGGCGTGCAGATCAGTTAGCACATACAGTGCAGTATTCCCAGTGGTAAGTTTTATCGTAAGTTGTAGCCCATATGTGAGTATGGTCTACTGTATCAGCAAATCCCGCTGTCGGGCTTCGCCCCCCCCCGAAAATCAGTACCATAGAACTACATATCAGCACTGCTGCTGTTAATCTTCTCTTGATATTCATAACTTATGTCCGTCCTTTCTTAAAATCTGTTTTTTGTCCATGTAATAAATATGGAATGCATAGAATGACAGGAATAGTATATAAATATTAATACTTATTGATTTTTTCATAATTTTGAATATAATGAAAATATAATGAACTGGAGGATTAACATATGTCTAAAACTGAAAATAGTATAAATATTTCAACCACTCAGATTTTCATTCCATCTGCAAATGAAGAAAAAGCTGTTTTTGTTATGCCTCAAAATGTTACAAAAGAAGATGTACAATATATTTTTGATGCGCTTAAGATTATATTATCAAGGCAATATGGAATTAATGTATAAAAAAAGATAAGAAAATTAATTCTTATCTTTTTTTTGTTATGGAATATAAATCCACTGATCTAAAACATATTATATATATCATATTTTTTTTCTATTTTACAATACTTATTTTTCTGTACTCTTGCTACCAATAGTGAACTACTCCGACTTATAGAAGTCGGAGCTTCCTGCTTCAACCACTACTGCGCTGGCTACGATGATACGTAACGGCTCGTCTTACACAGTGTCCACAGGCGTATAAGTTTGGGCTATTCCATCCCTACTGTCATATTTAATTTCGGGCTACTTCAGTCAGTAGTCGTAATCCTTCCTTTAGGATATTGATAGCAGCGTTCTGGTCACGGCTTATTGTAAGACCGCAATCACATGTCATTTTACGGATAGCTAAATTCTTCATTTCAGGATGTAGCATACCACAACAATGACATATCTGTGATGACGGGAACCACTTGTCTACCTTGATGAGATACTTATTCCTGTCAGATAACTTGTATTCAAGCATAGATAGGAGCATGCCATATCCGTTATCAAGAGTAGCTTTGCCATTACCAAAACCTTTATTTGACATAGCTTTCATATTTAAGGATTCTACACAAACAACATCATACTGATTGGCTATCTCAGTAGATATCTTATGCAGGTTATCCAAACGCTGATTAGCGATATGCCTATGTATCTTATTCACTTTACGAAGTTGCTTTATATAATTATTGGACTTAACCTCGTGTTTCTTAGAGCCTTGCATACGTGATAGCTTACGCTGAGCCTTAGCAAGCTTGTTGTGGCTCTCACGATAATACTTATGATTAGTACCTGTATTGCCATTACTATCTACGTATAAGCCGTCGGAAGCATAATCTAACCCGATGGCATTAGTTTTATCGGCTACATAAGGATTTACGGTATTCTCAAACTCAAAGAGTACGGAGATATAATATTTGCCGTCAGATTCCTGTGATACGGTAGCCGATTTAATTGTCCAACTATCGTCAGGCACACGATGGATAACAGCTTTTACCTTTCCAATCTTAGGGAGCTTAATACATTTGTTATCTATGATAGCAACTGTGCCATTTTGATTGTTTGTAGTATAGGACTTACGGCTATGTTTGGCAGACTTGAATTTAGGAAAACCGTTTTTCTTCTTACGGGATTTACTAAATGTATTACGAAAAGCTTCCTGTAAGTCCATCTGTTTATTAGCAAGAGCAAGGCTATCCACTTCTCTGAGATATGGGTAATCCTTTTTGTATTTGGCAGGTGTTACAGTAACAAACTTACCTGTAGACTTGTAGCTCTCAATTTTATCGGAAAGCATGAGGTTATAGACCTTGCGGCAACAACCGAAGGTCTTGGCAAACATAACACTTTGTTCAGTTGTAGGATATGCTCTATACTTAATTGCTCTGTTTGTCATCTTTCTTACCTTGAGATTGTATATACTGCTTGATAATGTCTACGGTAGCACCGCCAGTGGTCAGCAGACAAAAACTCTGTGACCAGAACATCTCTTTCCAAAGAGATTTACGTATCTGAGGAAACTCTTTCTTGATAAGTCTGCTACTTGCAGATTTATACGCATTGATAAACTTACTTATCTCGGTGTTGGGGTGTCCTCGGAACAGGATGTGAACATGGTCAATGTCGTGATTCCATTCCTCTAACGTAATGTTATATGTAGGAGCAATCTTCTCAAATATCTCTTTAAGACGGCTTGAGATTTTGTCATTTATCACCTTATTGCGGTACTTTACACACATGATAAGATGATAACGCAACATGAATACTGAATGATTATTATTATCTAATTTCATACCACTTACAACCTTTATTATGTATAAGACTGAATTGTGATTAGATTATAATATTATCAGATACCAAAGTCAAGAAACGCCGTGTTAATCGCAATTCATCCCACCACCTATAGAGGTGGGGGATTTCTTGCTCACGGCGTGTTAAACAGTCTATTCCTGGTCAACTATCCTCTTCACTTTTCTCGGTTACTTGTATCCGAGTAGCTCACACCGTCTACTCTCCCGTTCGCAATCATCCATAAAGTTTTCGTTTTAGAGCTTCCTGCAAAAGTTGTGAAAAATTAATTCCTGCTTTTTCAGCGTCTGCATTTAAACGATATGGTATAGTGCAATTCTTTTTGACTGTACGATTTTCATATTTGTTTCTGTAGTCAGTCATATCAATATCAACGAGTGTTAATATATCATCATCCTGCATTTGATAACTCCGTGAATATGGTTCTGGCACCGCCTCTCCTTCGTCTTCTAATTGTAAAACATTAAGCCCAATTGCATCTCTGGCCATAGCAATTGCATCTGCAATATCTTTTCCTTCAGTATTGATAGTAAAATCAAGTACCGTTACAAAATATCTGTCACCATCTTTTGATAAAATAACTGGATATACTAATATGTTTGTTCCCATAATATTCCTCCAAATATCTTTTTCTTCTTTTTCTGTTTAGCCTATAATTAATGTTTTTCTTCTGTGTTCTCACTACCAATATCAAACAGTCCATTCTCCAGATTAGCCAAGCCTTTCTTAGCAAAATTATATTCTTTTCCATCTTTCTGGACTGCCATCTTAATGGTTTTTTCTTTGTCATATTTAATATCAGACTCGCATACCTGCTTTATCTGTCTACTCATCAGTATAACCCTGTCATTGTAATCCATGATGCCTGCTTCCACCGCGGTCATCTTTGACACTGCTTTGTCATACTCATCCATTGCAGGCTTGAATATGTTTGCTTTTTTACAGGTAACTGTTACAGAATATACATTTTCAGTAGTCTGACTTACATCTGTTACGGCAAAATCAGCTTTGCTGTAAACTGCTTCTACTGCATTCTTATAAGCTTTCTTTGCTTTATCAGACATTTTGTTGTCATCTCCTAATGCAGACTGGAGAGCTGTAATCTCTTCTTTTATGTATTTGTCATGCAGCTGTTGGCATTTATCTTTATCCATGTCAGACACTTTTGTTAATGCTTTTGTGTCATTGTGATATATGTTTTCAAGATAGCCGGTAACATATTCTTTTGTGGTTGGTTTGTAAATACAGCCTGTCAGAAATAGTCCTGCTGACAGCAATATTGCTGCAGTAAATAGTTTACGTTTCTTCATTTATACGTCTCCTTTATGCAGATTTTGGTACTACGTTATATTCAAGTAAGTCCCATGGTGACACCCCAAGAATCTGTGCCATTATTCCAAGACATGTAAGGTCCGGCAGATTATGTCCATTCTCCCATTTTGTTATTGAACTTGGCGCAATACATGTTGCCCTTGCTAGTTCTCTTATAGTATATCCTTTTGCAAGCCTTACTTTCTTGCCAACATATTTTATGGCGCCTGACTGTACACCGGCAGGCAATGATCTTTTGGTTACTTTCATTTGCTTATGATACTCCTTTGATGCAAATTATTCCCTTTATGTACCTAAATCAATATATCCTACTGACATTAATAACAGTATTCCGATAATGCATGGGTATAAAAATGACAGTAACACTACTGCTATTAATCCTTTGTACGATTTTCTGGTACCGGATGCTTTTTCTAATTTCCTGTAATACAATCCAAATCCTGTAACCAGTATAATTGTCGATATCCATACTGCTGAAATAAAAATTATCAGCGGAAATTCTCTTTCCATATCATCTTCTCCTTGCGTTTATACCGTTATAATATTTAAAACTTTCAATTTGTCCAAAATAATACGAAAATAATTTCATGCTGCCATATGACGCTGTATTCTGCCCGTTATAACGTTTTAAGCGGTTCTGCGATAAAATATTCGTAAAAAGTATTTCAGGCACTAATATGGACATTCTGCGACTCGTTCTTTTGTTTGGATTTCGTATGGATTAACTTTATGTACATAAATATATGTATAAATATGATTATGTTTATATGTAAAAATATAATTATAAACATGATTATCTTTATGTGTATATTTATAATTATAATTATGTATATATTTGTACATATATTTATGGTTATAAACATATATACAAATGTACTATATTTCTATCTACATTTATAGTTATAATTATACATACATTTATATATATTTTTATGATTATATTTCTAACTATATTTATGTATAATTATATGGTTATAAATATATGTAGGTTTATACTTATAAACATGATTATATTTATATATATTATTCTGTATATCTTTATATACACATTTATGTTTATATTTATAATTATATACATATTTATATGTATCTTTTATATTATTTTATTTCACGTTTTATAAAATGTTTTATCAAAGTAATTA